>Ga0172371_10003069_pt1 | contig 26092 bp, 16 predicted proteins | sample Lak12m_FD_114543 | JGI IMG/M metagenome (GOLD analysis project Ga0172371, IMG submission 114543) | Freshwater microbial communities from Kabuno Bay, South-Kivu, Congo - kab_022012_12m | ecosystem: Environmental > Aquatic > Freshwater > Lake | place: Democratic Republic of the Congo: South-Kivu... | reverse complement strand
GGCGTTTTCGATGCGTCTTTTCTCATTATGGGATCGGTTATCGGTTCGGGAATATTCCTGACGTCGGGGATCATCGTCGGACTCCTCCCCTATTCGGGACTGCTTTGGACCGCCTGGATCATCGGCGGATTGATCACGATCTGCGGAGCCCTTTGTTATGGAGAGCTCGGGGCAATGTATCCGCAAGCGGGAGGGCCTTATGTGTACCTCAAAGAGGCGTACGGAAAAGCGCCGGCGTTCCTTTATGGCTGGACATTTTTCTTTTTAATCGGCGGCGCGGGCGTGGCCGCGATCGCCATCGGTTTCGCCGAATATCTTGGAGCGACGTTTCCGATTCTACAGTCGGCGGACAAGCTCATTTCGCTTCGATTCGCCGAAATCCGATTTGAGGTAACGACCGGACAAATCGTCGCCTTGGCGGCCGCGATCGGCCTGACCTGGTTCAATTCGCTGCGCATCCGAAAGAGCGCCCGCGGGCAATCGATCTTAACCATCGGCCGGATCGCCATTCTCGGCGTTCTCATTGTCGCCGGAATCATCTACGGAATCAAAAGCCGCGGCGCGAATATCGCCCCGATCCTTCCTCCCGCCGGGGCCTGGCCGAAATGGTCGGCCTGGGGCGTAGCCTTGATGACGGCGCTCTGGTCGTTTGACGGATGGTACGCCGCCAACTGCACGGCCGAGGAAATCCGGGATCCCGATCGGACGATCCCGCGCGCCTTGATTTTGGGGACGTCAGCCGTCCTCGTCCTTTATCTTGCGGTCAATATCGCCTACAGTCTGGCCTTGCCGGTTTCCCGGATGAGCGGAACGGTCAGGGTCGGCGAGGCGGCGGCATGCGCCATAGCCGGGCCGTCGATCGCTCCGTTTTTTTCCGGAGCCGTGGCCTTGACGATTTTCGGCTGTCTGTCGGCCAATATTTTCTTTTGCGCGCGCGTCCCTTTCGCCATGGCCAGGGACGGCCTGTTTTTTGGATCTCTCGGCCGGCTGTCTCCCAGGACGAGCGTTCCGGTCCGGGCCCTCGCGGCTCAAGCCGCCGTCTCCGCTGTCCTGATCATGACCGGCACGTTCGAACGATTGATCGACCTCGTCCTGTTCGGACTGGTCCTGTTCTTTGCCGCGACGGGGGCGGCGGTGATTGTTTTGAGGAAAAAAGCCCCCTTGGCCGCGCGCCCCTACAAGCTTCGGGCCTATCCGCTTCTTCCGATCCTCTTTACGGCTGTCAATGCGGCTGTTTTCATAGGCCTGGCCTGGGAACAGCCGGCCCGGGCGGCGATGGCGATCGGCTTTACGATCGCGGGAATTCCGGCCTATCTCGTCTGGAATAAGTCAAAATGACGACCCTCACGATCCTCCCTTCGAAACGAAGGATTGAAACGGAAGACGGCCGCCTTCTGGGAGACTGCCTCGTTGCCGAGGGCGTTGACCTCAACCTATACTGCGGCCGGCGGGGAATTTGCGGCAAGTGTTTTGTGGAAATCGTTTCCGGAGACGTCCCTCCTCCGGAGGAACGCGAGCGCGTGCTTCTCGAAGCGAAAAACCTTGATTCGAGCCGATTCCGCCTGGCTTGCCGTTTCCGCCTCAACGGCGACCTGACCGTCCGTATTCCAGGGCCGGCCCTGGTTTCGAAAACCCGGATTCTTTCGACGGGCGAAGGCCGAACCGTCGCCCTCGATCCGGCGGTTCGGAAAATCGCCGTCCGCCCGGAACGCCCCGGCCTGAATTCCCCCCATTCCTTTGTCGAAGGACTGAAAACAGCCCTGGGTCGGCCGGACCTCCGGATTTCTCCGGATACGCTCTTTTCCTCGGCCGCCGTCCTTTCCCGTCCATCCTCCGCTTCGGGAGCTGTGACCGCGATCCTTGGCGACGAGGATGAGCTCCTGGGCCTCGAGCCGGGCGACACCGAATCGCGCCTTTTCGGCTTGGCCCTCGATTTGGGGACGACCACCTTGGTCGCCGATCTCGTCGATCTCGCCGACGGCTCGGTCGTCGGGACGGCGGTCGGCCTCAACGGCCAGGCTTCGTTCGGGGCCGACGTCGTCAGCCGCATCACCGCCGCTTTTCAGGATCCGGCCCAGGCGGTCTTATTGAAAGAGGCCGTCATTGCCTCGATCAACGCCCTGATCGCGGAGATTCGAAGAAAAGCAGGCGTCGCAGCCGAGGACATTTATGAAACCGTCATCGCCGGCAACACGGCCATGAGCCACCTGTTTCTCGGCCTTCCCGTGGACGGCCTGGCCGTGGCTCCTTTTGCCGGCCTTTTTTCGGTCGCTCCTCCCCTGCCCGCCGGGCGGACCGGGCTCGACGTCAATCCCGCCGGCCGGGTTTATCTTTCTCCCAATTTGCAGAGCTTTGTCGGCGGTGACATTTGCGCCGGCGCCGTCGCCACCGGCCTTGCCTTCCGTCCCGGCAAGGTCCTTTTTCTCGATCTGGGCACCAACGGGGAATTGGTCCTCAAAACGGACCACGGCCTCCAAGCCGCGTCCACGGCGGCCGGACCGGCCTTCGAAGGGACGTCGATTTCCTGCGGACTTGCCGCCCGGGAAGGCGCGGTCGAAAAAGCCTCCCTCCGGGACGACGGGACGATCATCGTTGAGACGATCGGCGCCGGCCCGGCCGAGGGAGTTTGCGGCACGGGGCTTATCGATTTGATCGCCGTTTTCCTTCGCCGGGGCGATCTGGCCCGGGACGGACGGATTCTTGTCCCGGGGAAAAAGCTCCCGTTCGGCGGCGGCCTCGCGTTGTCCGCCGCCGATATCAGAGAATTCCAGCTGGCCGCGGCCGCAGTCAAAACGGGAATACGGGCGCTTTTGGCCTCGGAACACTTATCCGCCGGAGACCTCGACGAGATCCTCGTAGCCGGCGCGTTCGGGGCCCGGCTCAACATCGTCCACGCCGAAGAGATCGGCTTGCTTCCCCGGCTTTCCGGAAACAGGGTCAAATTCGTCGGGAACACGTCCCTCGAAGGCGCCCGGGCCCTGCTTCTCTCGCGCCGCGAACGCCTCGCGGCCGAACAACTCGTCCGGGAAGTCCGCCACCTTCCTTTGGCCCAGAATGCCGCGTTTCAGCAGACGTTCATCGAATCCCTGGCCTTTGAACCCTGGCCCGCTCGCGATTTCGCCGCGCCGGGGAAACAGGAGGAAAAATGACCATCGAACTGTTTTCGGCCATGGCCAAATCCGTCATCGAAGGCGATTGTCAAAATTCCGCCTCCCTGGCCCGCGCCGCTTTACTCGGGGGCGTGCCGGCCGCCGAAGCGATCGAAAAGGGCTTCATCCCCGGCATCCGGGAGGTCGGCGAGCTATGGGAAGCCGGCGAATACTTTCTCCCGGAGCTGATCGCTTCGGCCGAGGCGATGAAATCGGCCCTGGCGATTCTACGCCCCGCCTTGAGCCAGGGCGGTCCGGTCCTGAAGGAGGGAACGATCGTCATCGGGACGGTCGAGGGCGACATCCACGACATCGGGAAAAACCTGGTTGCGGCCATGCTCTCGGCCAACGGATTCGAGGTGATCGACCTGGGAGCGGACGTCAAGCTTCCCGCTTTCATCGAAGCCGCGGAAAAGGCGGGGGCGGACATCATCTGCCTTTCCGCCCTCCTGACGACGACGATGCTCAACCAGCGGAAGCTCGTCGAGCTGCTCGTCGAACGCGGGCTGCGAAACCGGTACAAGGTCCTCGTCGGGGGCGCGCCGGCCTCGCCCAAGTGGGCCGCCGAGATCGCCGCCGACGGGTATGGCGAAAACGCCGCGGCCGCCGTCCGGGCGGCCCGGGCCTTGATGGGAAAGGGCTGAGACCATGATCCCCGTCCGTCGCCCCAAGCTCGAGCTTCTTTCCCCCGCCTTGGTCGATCAGATCCTGGCCGAAGCCTATCAAATCCTCGCCGAGACAGGCGTGTTCTTCGAAAACGAGGAGGCCCGGGCCCTGTTTCGGAAAGCCGGGCAGGACGTGGACGACGCGGCCCAGCGCGCCCGGATGAGCCGCCGGCTGGTCGAACGGGCGCTCGTTTCCGCCCCCGCCTCAATCGAGATGTACGACCGGTCGGGAACCCGTTCCTACCGGGTCGGCGGCGACGACGTCCATTTCGATCCCGGATCCTCGGGAACGCGCATCCTTGATTCGGGCACGCTTCGGGAACGCAAGCCGGAAACGGCCGATCTGGTCCGGATCGCGCGGTTGACCGAAACCCTCGCCCACTACGATTTTCAGAGCACGTCGCTCGTCTCGTTCGACGTCCCCGGCGAGATCGCCGACGATTACCGGCTCTATCTGGCCCTTCTTTACAGTTCCAAGCCCGTCGTGACCGGGACGTTCCGAGTCTCCGGCTTCCGGCCGATGTTCGAGATGCTCTGCGCCGTCCGCGGCGGGGCGGAAGCCCTGCGGGACAAGCCCCTGGCGATCTTCGACGCCTGCCCCTCCCCTCCCCTGCGTTGGAGCCGCCTGACGTCGCAAAGCCTCATCGACTGCGCCCGCTGCGGCATCCCTTCGGAATTGATCTCCATGGGAATGACGGGAGCGACGTCCCCGGCGACGATCGCCGGAACGCTCGTTCAGCATGTGGCTGAAAACCTGGCCGGATTGACCCTGGCCCAGCTGGCCCAGCCGGGGGCGCCGATCATCTTCGGCGGCTCGCCGTCGAGCTTCGACATGCGCCAAGGAACGTGTCCGATGGGAGCAATCGAGACGATGATGATCGATTGCGCGTACGCCCAGCTGGGCAAGCGCCTCGGCCTGCCGACCCACGCCTACATGGCTCTCAGCGACGCCAAGACCAACGACGCCCAGGCCGGCTATGAATCGGGAATGGGCGCGGTCCTGGCCGCCCTGGCCGGGATCAACGTCGTTTCCGGGCCGGGCATGCTGAATTATGAAAGCACGATCAGCCTGGAGAAGCTGGTCATCGACGACGAGATCTGCGCCCTAGCCCTCCGGCTCGCGGACGGGATCACGCCGCGCGAAGAAATCCTCGCGACGCATCTTTTCGAGCAATTCGGGCCGGAGACGAGCTTTCTGACGACGCCGCACACCCGGAAATGGTACCGGACGGAGCATCTCCTCCCGATCATCGCCGACCGGGATCCTTATGAGGCCTGGGCGGCCAAAGGCGGCCGGACGATCGCCGAACGAGCCTCGGACAGGGTCGCCTCGCTTCTGGAAAAGAATCCGCCCAACCTTCCGGACGAAACGATCGCCTCCGAATTGCGACGGATCATGGAAGCCGACGCCCGGGCGAATGGGATTGGGCCCCTGCCACCCATGCCTGCCTGATCCGCAAACCGCGCCGCTTATTTGATTTCGGCCGGCGGCCGGAGGGCGGCGGTCAAGCCGGCTTTTTTCAGCGTCTCATTGAGAGCCGGCGCGTCTTTGAGAATCACCTCGTTCAACCGGCCGATCTGCTCCGTGGAGAGTTTTTCGATTTCCTCGATTTTCCTGATTTCGGCGGCCGTCGGAGGTTCGGCCGAGCTCACCGAACCGGCCATGATGGACATGATCATCTGGAAGGGCATGCCTCCCCGGAGCGTCTGAAGGCGGGAGCCGAGGCCGATGTAATCCTTCGGCAGAATCTCTTCGGCCAGGCCGTCCATTTTGGCTTTGAAGGCGACCAAGGCGGCCGCCGCTTCCGCCGCCGCCGTCCCGGCCTTGTCCACAACTTCCTGGATCTTCCCGGCCTGGTCGCGAAGACTCCGGACGGCCGTGACGGCCGTGGCCAGGCGGGCGGTCACCACCGACGCCCGGCAGACCGCATCGACCTGAGCCGAAAGGGTCTCGGGCGAAACGTCGATCCGCGGGTCCGGCTCGACGATCGCTCTCATTTCCATCGTCCGGCCGTCCACGGTCAGGGCCAGCTTGTATTCCCCGGGAGGGGCTAAGGGAAGCCCGTATGTCACGGCTGCGGGCGGAATCGCTTTGACTCCGTCTTTTTCCGGCACATAGGTCATGGCCCATTGGTCCCGCTGGTATCCGGAAAGGGTCGAAAATTTGAATTCGGACAACAGCCGGCCCTGGGCGTCCGTGATTTTCAGCTGGGGCCGCTCTTTGGGGGCGGTCTTGGCATAAAACGTGAGGGTCAGCCCGGCGGGCGGGTTTTTGGCCGCAAACGGCGCTCTCGAATATCCTTCCTTGACGGAGGAGAAAAACGTCCGGGTCGCCGGACGGACCGTGAACAGGACTCCCGGGCTCTCGAAAACGGCCGGGGTCATTTCCTGAAGGAAGGAGACGTCGTCCATGATCCAGATGCCGCGGCCGTGCGTCCCGATGATCAGGTCGTTGTCGCGCGGATGGACGGCGATGTCGTGAACGGCCACGGTCGGAAGATTGTTTTTCAGGGAGAACCAGCTGCTCCCCTCGTCCAGCGAGGCGAAGATCCCGAATTCCGTCCCGAGATAAAGCAGCCCCCGGTTGCGCCGGTCTTCGCGGACGACATGGACCCAGCCGAATTCCGGCAGGTTCGCCTTGACGGATTTCCACGTCCGGCCGTAGTCCTTCGTCTGGTAGACGTAAACGCCGTTGTCTCCCGTCCGGTGGCCGTCGAAGGACGCATAGGCGACGGCCGCGTCGAAATGGGACGCTTCGATCCGGGAGCACCAGGTGTTTGCGGGAAGTCCCCGGACGGCCTTGACCGTGTTCGTCCAGGTCTTCCCGTCGTCGCGAGTGACCTGGACGTTGCCGTCGTCGGTTCCGACCCAGATAACCCCGGGCGCGACCGGCGATTCGGCGATGGTCGTGATCGTGCAATGGCTTTCGGCGCTCGAATTGTCGGGAGTGATCGGGCCTCCGGAATCCTTCATCTTCTCCGGATCGTTCGTGGTCAGGTCGGGGCTCCGGATTTCCCAGGTCATGCCCCGGTCGGGCGAGCGGAGGAGAAACTGGGCCCCGCAATAGACGACCCGGGAATCATGGGGCGAAAGGTGGATCGGCGAGTTCCAGTTGTAGCGATAAGGCGGGTCGAAAAGCGAGGCTTCGGGCCGGACGCCCTTGGCCTGGTTGATCCGGCGGTCGAAGCGGACGATCCCGTTGGCCTGGGAGTTGGAATAGACCGTGTTCGGGTCCCTCGGATCGGGCTGGACGAAAAAGCCGTCGCCGCCGCTGAGGATGAACCAGTCCTCGTTGCGGACGCCGCCGGAATCGCGCGAGGCGCTCGGGCCGCCCCAGGCATTGTTGTCCTGGAGGCCGCCGTAGATGAAATACGGCTTCTGAAAATCGTAGCCGACCTGATAGACCTCGGCCGCGTCGATGCTCTGGACGGGATTCCAGATCCGGGCCCCGTCCCAGGAAATATCGATGCCGCCGTCGTTGCCCTCGATGAGGTGCAGAGGGTTGGACGGATCGATCCAGAGGGAATGGTGGTCGGAATGGGTGCCGCCGCCGATGCCCTGGAAATGCTGGCCACCGTCCTTGGACATGCTCAAGCCGGTGGCGAGGATGTAGATTTTCTTGTCGTCGGTCGGGTCGATCCTGACCTGGCTGTAATAAAACGGCCGGTTGGCGACCCGGTCGGAGACGTCCTGGGGACACGTCCGCGTCCAGGAGTCGCCGCCGTCCTCGGACCGGAAAAGGCCGCCGTCTTTCGCTTCGACGACGGCGTATACGACGCCGGGCTTGGACCGGGCCGTCCCGAGGCCGATGCGGCCGAGAAGGCCCTGGGGCAGCCCCTTGGTCAGCTTCGTCCACGTTTCGCCGGCGTCGGTCGACCGGTAAAGGCCGCTGCCTTTTCCCCCGCTGGTATAGATCCAGGGCAGCCGGCGGTGCTCGTATGCGGCCGCATAAAGGATCCGGCCGTCAGCCGCGTCGGCGGCCAAATCGGCGATGCCCGTGTTTTCATCGATATAAAGCGTCTTTTTCCAGGTTTTCCCCCCGTCGGTCGTCTTGAAGACGCCGCGGTCCGGATTGGCGTTCCAGAGGGCGCCCATGGCCGCGACATAAACGACGTCGGGATTGGCCCGGTCGATGATGATGCGGCTGATATGGCGCGTTTCCTTTAACCCCCGGTTGGTCCAAGTCCGACCCCCGTCCGTCGTCTGGTAGACGCCGTCGCCGAGGGTGACGGAATTGCGGCAGGTCGCCTCGCCCGTGCCGACCCAGACGATATCGGGATTGGACTGGACGATGGCCAGGTCGCCCACCGAAACCGTGTTTTCCTTGTAAAAGACGGGAGTCCACGTCACGCCGGCGTTGTCCGATTTCCAGACGCCGCTCGGCCCGATCGCGGCGAAAATGATCCAGGGCCTGGCTTCGACGGCTTCGATGTCGGTGGTCCGCCCGCCCGGGACGGCCGGGCCGAGATTCCGCCAGTTGAAGGGGCGGAGAAGATCCTTCATTTGATCCGCGGTTTGGGCCGTCGCCGGCAGGGCCGCGGCGAAGAGGGCGAAGAGGACGACCGGGCCGATGAAACGAAAGCGGGATTTCGCGACGTTGGACATCTGTTCTCCTCCATTCCGGCCGCAAACGATTTGGCCGGAGATTACGTATGAGTTATTATAAGATACGGTTTATCGTATCGCGAGTTTATTTTTTTTGCCCCGAGGCGAAAATCCAAGGAGGTACCGGATGATCCGGAGCAAAGGCATTCCAATCCTGTCCTGTTTGTTGCTTTTCGTCGGAATCGGAGGCCTGGCCGGAGGCCAGCAGCCGCCCGCATCCGACACTCCCGCTTATCATAAGCCGGCCGACGTCGTTGCCCAGCTGAAAGACTGGGCCGCGAAATATCCGGTGCTGGCCCGCCTGGAATCGATCGGGAAAAGCGCCGGCGGCCGGGAACTCTTCGTTTTACGGATCGCCGGCCCGGGTTCGGCCGCCGAGAAGCGGCCGGCCGTGCTGGTCTCCGCCAACCTGGAGGGCAGCCACATCATCGGGACGGAAGCGGCTCTCCGCCTGGCGGAAAAGCTGCTGACGGCGGACCCAAAGGACGCGAAGCTTTCCGCGCTTCTGGCCGTCCGGACGTTTTATATCGCTCCCCTGCTCAATCCCGACGGCACGGACGCCACCTTCGGCGCGCTCCGGACCGGCCGTTTCGGCAACGCCCGGCCGGTGGACGAGGACGCCGACGGAGTCGTCGACGAGGACGGCTTTGAGGATCTGGACAAGGACGGGGCGATCACCCAGATGAGGGTGAAAGATCCCGAAGGCCGGTTCATCCCGGATCCCAAGGAGCCGCGGCTCATGCGGCTGGCCGACGCGAACAAGGGGGAAAAGGGAATCTACAAGCTCTATTCCGAAGGGATCGACAACGACGGCGATGGCGAATACAACGAAGATCCGGCCGGCGGCGTCGAGATCAACCGGAATTTTCCCCACGACTTCGAATATTTCATCAAGGCGGCCGGCCTCTATCCGGTTTCGGAGAACGAGACGATCGCCTTATTGAAGTTTCTGGACGACCATCCGCAGATCGCCCTGGTTTTGAATTTTTCCACCGAAAACACCATTCTCAACCAGCGGCAGACCGGCCAAGCCAAACCGGGCTCCGACAAGGTCAAGCTCCCCAAGGAGCTGGCCGGATATATCGGCCTCGAAGCCGACCAGGACTATACCCTCAAGGAAATCGCCGCGGCGGCGACGTCCGCCGGCCTCGGGGGTGGAGTGGAGATCACCGAGGAGATGGTCGCCGGCTTCCTCGGTCAGGGGGCGGCCGTCGAAATCGACAAGACCGACCAGCCGCTGTTCGAGGCCGTCCAGAAGGATTATAAGGACGCCCTTAAAGCCGCCAAGCTGGAAGACCTGGAGAAACACGCGAAGGGCGTCGGCAAGGGATCGTTCGCCGCGTACGTCTATTATCAATACGGCGCCCCGGTCTTCTCGACCGATCTCTGGCAGGTTCCGGAATCGAAGAAAGAGGAACCGGCCGATAAGATCACGGCCGACAAGCTCAAGGAAATGACGAAGGACCAATTCCTGGCCCTGGGCGAGGAAAAAATCGGCGCGTTCCTGAAAGACGCCGGAGCGCCTCCCAATTTCGGGGCCAAGCAGGTCATGGAAATGGTCAAGACGGACAAGGTCACGCCCGCCCAGATGGCCGAAATGATGGCCCAGATGCCCAAGAAACCGGGTGCCGAAGGCGAGGATCATCCCGACGCCTACAAGCTCAAATGGGCCGAGACGGCCCTGGCCGGTAAGGGATTCACCAACTGGGCACCCTACAAGCATCCCCTGCTCGGGGACGTGGAGATCGGCGGATTCTGCCCGCATTTCGGGATCAATCCCCCGGTTTCGGAGATGAACGCGACGATCAAGGCCCACGTCGATTTTTATTTGAAGCTCGCCGGGGACCTGCCCGTGCTGGAGGTCTCTGAAGTGAAAGCCGAATCCCTCGGCGGCGAGACATACAAGCTTTCGGCCTTCGTTTCCAACACAGGCCGCTTCCCGACGGCGACGGCCCAGGGACGCCGGGCCGGAACGGCCTGGCCGGTCCGGGTCAGCCTTGGGCTGGACAAAGCCGAAACGCTTTTCTCCGGCCGGCCGGTCGAAGAGATCTCCGTGCTGAACGGCGGGGAGACGAAGAAGCTCGAATGGACGATCCGGGCGAAAAAGGGATCCAAGGTCGGGATCAAGGCCTGGGCCCCGAAGCTCGGGGCGGTCGAAAAGACCGTCGTCCTGGACTGAAGGAGGCGATCATGGGCAAGAAAATATTCGCATTCATCGGCGCGGGCGTCCTTTTCCTGGCCGGCGTTCTGGGGCCGCAACCCATGGCCCGGGCGGCCGGAGACGTGACCCTCAGCTTCGACCATTGGTATGACAACGCCGCGATCGCCAAGGCGTTTCAGGATCTTCACGCGGCTTATCCGGACCTGATCACGGTCCAATCGATCGGCAAGTCCGTTCAAGGCCGGGACATCTGGGCGGCGATTCTGAACAATCCCAAAACCGGGCCGGCGGAACGCAAACCCGGATATTACGTCGACGGCAACATCCACGGCAACGAGATCCAGGGCGGCGAAGTCTCCCTGTACCTGGTTTATTACCTCCTGAAAAACTACGGAAAGACGGACCTGGCCACGAACGTCATCGACCATGTCGTTTTTTACGTCGTTCCGACGATGAACCCGGACAGCCGGGATTACTACATCCACAAGAGCGCCGATCCCGACTCGCCCCGAACCGGCTGGGTCCCCCTCGACGACGATCGCGACGGCCTCCTGGACGAGGATCCGGCCGAAGACCTCAACGGCGACGGTTCGATCACCATGATGCGGAAACGCGATCCCAACGGCAATATGAAAACCAGCCCCGACGACCCCCGTTTGATGGTCCCAGTCAAGCCCGGCCAGAAAGGCGAGTGGATTTTGCTCGGTGAGGAAGGGATCGACAATGACGGCGACGGGCTGATCAATGAAGACGGCCCCGGCGCTTACGACATGAACCGCAATTACGGCTACAACTGGCAGCCCGACTACGTCCAGAACGGGGCCGGACCCTATCCCTTCTGCTGGCCCGAGACGCGGGCGGTCCGCGATTTCGTCATGGCCCATCCGAATATCCTGGGAGCCCAGAACTTCCACAACAACGGCGGCATGATCCTCCGCGGTCCCGGAGCGAAAAATCTCGGCGATTACAATCCGGCCGACGTCCGCATTTACGACGAGATCGCCAAGCGCGGCCAGAAGATCCTTCCCGGCTACAAATATTGGACCATCTATAAAGACATGTATACGGTCTTCGGCGGGTCTCTGGATTTCCTGTATTCCGATCTGGGGATCTTCACCTTCTCCAACGAGCTCGATCGCGATCTCGTGGAAGAAATCACGCCCAAAAAGCCCGAGGGCGACGAGGAAGAAGGACGGGGCCGGATGTTCTTCGGAGGCGAATCGAAGGAATCGATGATCATCCAGGACAGCGTCCTGATGGGCGAGCAATACGCGGCCTGGAAGCCGTTCAAACATCCGGTTTACGGCGATGTGGAGATCGGCGGCATTAAGAAATTCGGCGAACGGGTCCCTCCCCTTTTCAAGCTCGCCGAGACGTGCCACCGCAACGCCGCGTTCATCGTTTATCACGCCTCGGAAATGCCCGAACCCGCGTTCGAGGACCCGTCGGTTAAAAAGCTCGATGGCGGAATTTACCAGGTCGATTTCGCCCTGGCCAACGCCAAGGCGACCCCGACGATGTCCGCCCAGGCTTCCAACCAGAAGCTCCACCGGCCCGACCGGGTCAAAGTGGACGGAAAGAACGCCGTTCTTCTGGCCGTCGGGGAAATGCAGGACCGCTTCCTCAACCAGACCCGGGCGGTCAAACTCCTGAAAAACGCTTTTGACGTCGCTTCGGGGATCCCGGGGCACGGCCGGAAGGAATACCGGCTGCTGGTAAAAGCTTCCGGTTCGCTGACCCTGACGTTCGATTCGCTGAAAGGCGGATTCGCCGAAAAGACGATCGCTCTCGACTGACCTTCTCGGCCGGCCCCTTCTCCTTTACGGGAGAGGGGCCGGCCATTCCTTATCTCCCGATAAATTGTGTTCGTTTCGAATGCGTATTCGTGTCCGGCTTCTCAAAGAATTTGAATTTTTCCTTTTCGAGCAAAGGCGATACCCTGAGCCTAACTCGAAATACGCGGACCGAGAGCTTCCCTTCTCTCACGCAAGAAACGTCAAAACAATTTCATCGACACCATGAACTCGTTGCGCGCGGGCAGGCCCTTTTCGTAGGCCCGGGCGGCGCCGAAGGACAGGGTCGTGTTGAACGTGGAAAAAAGAACGATCCGGAAGTCGACTTGGGCGCCGAAATTGACCAGCTTCCGGCCCGTGTAAGCCGCGGAGCCGAAATCCGTCACGATTCCCGAAGTGAACAGCGCCAGCCGGGCCCAGGTGCAGTACAGGCTGAGGAAGCCGAGCCGCCGGAACCGGAGGGGCGGCAACGTCCACTCCAGGGTGCCCTTGGCGTAATTTTTCCCGCCGATCGCGTTCAGATCCGCGCCGGGGAAGCTGTAATGCTCGCGGAACCGCTTCTCCTCCAGACAGTCGATCCAGTTGTTCCCGAAACCGCCGAAGAAGAACTTCACGAAATTGTTCGTCCGGTCGCCGAAGGACTGCCCGACGGAGGTACGGAACCAGAGCGAAGAATGGTTCAGCGGCAGGGCCAGCCCGTAGTCGAACCGGCCGTAGAGGCGGGGATATAACCGTCCGTTCACATAGTTGGCCTGGGTGAAGACATGGGCCAGGAGGCCTTTCTCCTCCTCGATCGCCCCGAGCGAGCGGCGAAGATATTCGTATTTGACGCCGAAGCGGGCCGAGACGAGCTTGTCGTAGGTGGCGTCGATATTCTGGTAGTCGGGCATCTTGTCCAGGCCGCCGTAGGCGAAGATCTGCCCTTCGATCCGGAAGCTGCGGGGCGGATCGTAGATCATCTCCCGGGAATATTTCGCTCCGAGGGAATAACCCTTGCGGCCGGACATGGTCGGGCCGAAGAGGTCGTAAAAGCTGGCGTTGTTGTAGGTCGCCGAAAACGTCCAGTTCCAATAATGGTAGGCCAGCCCCAGGTGCGGCCTTTCCTTGGCCGGGAGCGAGGGGTCGAGGGAATAGCTCGCCGAGAGATCGAAGCCGTTGAAACGGAGGGGATTGCGGAATTCAAGGCGCAAGCCGACGGCCGCCGAATTCTTGTATCCTTCGAGGATCGGATAGACGCAGTTGAGCCGGATGTCCTTGAAGGAATTGTAGGGCCCGGTTTCCGGCTTGAGCGTTTCGAGCGGCACGTCGGCCGCCGAGCCGGGGATCCAGTCCTTGACGACGGGAAACTTGTCCACGACTTCCTGGCCCAGAAAGCAGATGGCGTTGACGTCTCGGACAATCGTATTGGGGATCCAACCCGGAACGAGGCCGTCCTTTGTGAATCGAAAAACAAGAAGGGATTCGTCGGAGACCGGGACGGGCTTGAAGAATCCCGTTTCGGCGTTGCTCAAGGCGTCCATGGTCTTTTGGGCGAAATCGTAGCGGAAGACGTTGGAAACGCCCGTATAATAGGACGAGCCGTAGAGATACCGGCCGTCGGCCGAGTATCGGAACGTGGCCGGCGAATCCTTGCCGAACGAATGGAGGATTTCCGGCTCCCATTTCCCGGCCAGGACATCGGCCGTCCTGACCCGGACGAGAGACTGGTCTCCCGAGACGTCGGCCACGGCCGCAGTCAGATACACGCCGTCGGGCGACAGGTCGAGATCATAGATGTCGGTGAAATAATCGAAGCCGTAAAGGGCCGTCCAGTCGGTGTAGGGCGGATCGATCTTGATGATCGTGGACAGGCCGAAATTATGGCGGATCGCCCAGAGGCTCTTGTCGGCGGGATTGAACACCAGGTCGCCGGCCCGCAGGTCCTTGATCAGTCTCCTGGCCCGGCGGGCCTTCAGGTCGTAGACCTTCAGATCGCGGAAGGAATTATTATCCGAGGAGAAAAAGAGCCGCCGGCCTTCCCGATCGAAGGCCAGGGAGCAGACGGAATGCAGGGTCCCTCCCTTGATCTCGCAAAAATTCTCAATCCGGCCGGTTTTGGCGTCGAGGGCGGCCAGATGGGGCACTTGGCCCGGAAAATTGAGCCCGAGGTACACCCGGCCCGTTTCGTCATCATAAAATCCCTTGGAGACGGAACCCAGCTGTTCTTTCGTCAGGGGCGTGAACGGGGTGACCGGAAATTCCCGGATTCGAGCCAGATTCGCGTTTTGCCAGGCCCGCTCGTCGGCCACCCAATCGGACCATTCCGCGGTCAGAGGCCGCCCGAAAACCCGTTTGAACTCGTCGGAAAAATAGCTCCTGCTCCCCTTTTCCGCCGTCGTCCAGGCGACGACTTTCTCCGGGCCGTACTTGGCTCCCAGGTGGGAGAAAAACCGGGTGCCGTACATATAGGAAAGCGCTCCGATCTGAAAATCGACGCCCGTCCCCTCTGATTCCAGCCCGAGGGCGTCATAAATGACGCCGTTTTCAAGGACTTCGGTACGGAACATCATTTCGTCGTAGGCGCCCATGCTCCGTCCCAGTCCGCCGTCGGTCCAGGTTTCCATGAAGACGGCGATTCCTTCCAGGAACCAGCGCGGGGAATAGGCGCGGGGGCTGGCCAGGTAGGTGTAAAGCATCGACAGCGGATTGTCCCGCTCGGGCATGACCTTACCCAGGAAGAGCTTGCGGAAAAACGGAGCCGCGCCGACCGGCTTGTCCATGGTGATGACGTGGACGAGCTCGTGGTGCATGACCAGGGAGATGCGCTCGTAGCCGTTGAGCATGTCGTAGACGTGGTCGAACGGCGAGAGCTCGAAGAAAACAAGGTTGCGCGGGATGGCCGTCGCCCCGCCGTTCCCCCAATCCCCAAAATCCCGGAGAAACATCGCCATCTCCTGGGTCGGATGGTAATCGAAGAATTTCTCGTAGAAAGACATCGTCCCGACGTAGGTGCGGGCCAGATGCTCGATGATGTATTCGTGCGCCTGGGCGTAATAGACCAGGCTGAGGCCAGGGATTTTAAAGCTGAAGAGCTGTTGAGCGGAAACGGCGGGAGCCGAAGCCGCGGCCAGGGCGAGAAAGGCGGCGAAAATCGCAAGCCGGCGGTGGATCATGGAGCGAACCTCCGTCTGAGGCCGAGTTAAAATCCGATGGGGAGAGGATCGCACGTCCCTTCCTCAACGGTCCCGTAATTTCCAGGCCGTCAGGCCGAGCTCTGGATTAACGGGCATAAAGGATTCCCGGCACGGCCAAAAAAGGCGCCATCGCCGTGTTCAGCATCCCGACATAATTGGGATTGGCGAAGATGGCGACCATCGTCCCGTTGAAAAAAAGCGAAGCAAAGGCCGGCTCGTTCATCAGGCTGTAGAAATAACCGTTCTTGATGAGGGAAACCAGCCGGGGATCCTGGACCAGGCCGACGAAATTGCTGAAGCATATCGTACAATACATCTTCATGGCGTCCATCGATTTGGCCATCTCGGCGAAGCCCGGATCCGACAGGGTGATGGCCGCGGAATAGAGATTCGAGTGAAGAAGCGAAGCCAGGTTCTGGTTGGAGACGAGGTTGGTGAAGCAGACGGCGCAAATGACGATCTTGTCCGTCTTCATCAAGGCTTCCGTGTTGGCGTTGGCCAGGAACCGGGAAAAGGCCGGATTGTTCCAAATGATGCCGTATTCCGGCTTGGCCAGGAGCGCCTTGAACTGGGCGTTGTTCCTCAGATCGGCGAATCCCGGGCCGTCGATTTCGATCATGTTCTGGCCGCCGGTCGCCAGAAAACGGGAGAGCGCGGACAGAGACTCCGCGTTCCAGATGATTTTTTTGAAGCTGGGATTCAGAAAGATGCCCTGGAAATTTTTATCCGCCAGGAGATTGGTGAATTCGATGTTCTTGAAAAGCTCGCTGAACTGGGGAGCGCTGTACGCCAGATACGGCCCCAGGTTGGACAGGCTCGAAAAATAAGAACTGTTCAGAAGGGTGCGGAAGCCGGGTCCGTCGATCTGGGTGTTTTTGAACCAGATGGTCCCCGCGACTTTCTGGAACGAAGGATTTTGAACGAGCGCATAAAAAAAGATGTTCTTGGACAGGGCGGCGAAACCGGGATCGTCCGGTTCTGTCGGAACATATAATCCGTCGGTCTGCGCCCCCGCCGTCGCCAGGGCTTTGACGAAATCGGCGAATTTCGGATTCTGGCAGACCGTGCGGAAGTTCGCGTCTCCCATCAGGGCGTTGAAGTTCGCGTCGGCCAGGACTTCGCAGAACGCCGACCGATCGTCGGGCGAAAGCAGTTCGAGGCTCATCAGGAGCTCGGAAAAGGCGGAACTGTTGACCAGGGCGGCAAACGAAGTCCCCCCGTCGAAAAATATGTTGGCCGAATAAAGAATCCCGACGAGCTCGGGAAAACGGTCCATCTCGATCGCCTTGAGAAAAAAGGCGTCCTTATGGAGCGAGGCGATTTCCGGGCTCTTGAGAAAGGAGGTGAAGGAAGGATCCATGACCGCCTGCTGATAGCCCGGGCTCGACTCGAGCTTGGCGAAATTGCCGCTCATCTGGGCTTCGATCACGGCGTCCCAGAGTCCGGCGAATTCGATCCGGCGCTTGACGGAAGCAAATTTGGCGTCGTTCCCGACAAAGTTGATGAAGCCGGCGTTCTTGACCAGGGCCTTGAATTCGGGATTCAGGAGAAACGGGCTGTATTTCGGATTCTTGAGCAATTCAAAAAACGCGGCGCTTTTCACGATTTCGGAGAGATTCCCCGAAGAGGCGAGCTCGCCGGCGGCCTTGGCGAAATTGGGGTCGTTGAGAAAGCCGATGAAACCGGCGTTTCCGGCCAAGGACGCGAATCCGATGTCGTAGCCGACGTAAGGTTTCGCCAACAGCTGGGCCACGGCCTCAAACGATTTGGCCGCCTGCGGGTCGCCGAGGAGACGGGTCGCCCCCGCCGTGTCGCTCTTCATCAGCTCCACAAACTGCGGATCCTGGACCAGTTTCTGAAACCGGATGTTGCGGATGAGGTTCTGAAAATTGGGGTCCTGGAGGATTTTGACGACGTCCGCTTTCTTCAGGACGACGTCCTTGGCGGTCACGCCGCCGGGGCGGTAGCGGTCGGCCTTGGCGATGGTCCCGGCCATCTCGTCTTTGCCCGCTTTGTTTGTAAGCCATCCTGGATTGATGAACAGGATGACGGCAACGGCGGCGGTGACGACGGCCGCCGCGATGAAGAATCCTTTTTGTTTTTTGGTCATGGAATTCGTCTCCTTTTCCGCATGGTCCTCTGCGGTATTCCGTCGAAGGTCGCGCATAACGCGTTCCTGGAAATCCGGTCCGGAATCGATTGCGGGATCGCGGCACACCAGGGCGTTCGCGGCGTTCAACTGGTCGAAATATTCACGGGCTTCGTTGCTTTTTTCAAGGATTTCCCGAAGCCGCCGGCTTTCTTCGGGGCCATTGGCCCCGTCCAGCTCCTGGTTCATCAGCCGGAGGACGTCGCGGTCAAGCATGGGGGTTCCAGCCGGCCTGGATGAGGATATCCCGCAGCTTCCGGCGGGCCTCAAACAGCCGGGATTTGACTTTCTTATCCGGCAGATGGAGGATCTCCCCGATCTGGGAATAGGCCAGGCCTTCGGCGCCGAGGGCCAGGATAGCCCGCTCCCCGGGTTTGAGCTTCCGCATCGCCCGGTCGAGAATCCGGAGGGTTTCATCGGCTTCGAACCGGGCGACCGGATCGTCGCTTTCCGGCCGATCCGTCGATTCCGGAGCCGGGCGCCGTTTCAGCTTGGCGGCGTAATTGAGGGATTCGTTGACGGCGATCCGGTACATCCAGCTGAAGAATTTATATCGCGGATCGAACGACGCGAGGCGTCCGAAGGCTTTGACGAAAACCGCCTGGGAGACGTCCTGGGCGTCCTCGGGATCACGGAGAATACGATAGGCCACGCTCATCACCTGTTTCTGATACCGGACGACGATCGGCCCGAACGCCTCGAGGTTTCCCTGAAGGCAGGCCCGGATGTCTTCGAGGTCTTGATGTTCATCCATGATGAATTACATGCGGGCGGGGGAAAAGTTGGAAAAACTTTTCATCAGAGGCGCCTTGAATATACGTTGTTTGGAAAGGATGTGTCAAGGTGACGGGCCGCTTGCCGCGGCCCGTCGAGTGTCATAAAATGGCGCCCGGACCGTTTCCATGCCGCCCTTCCTGGCTCTCCTTTTGAAAATCACCGTCAGCCTGCTCCCCGTCTTGATTTTTCTTCTCGCCCTGGTCTTCCTCGACAGCTACAAGCTGGTCAAAATCTCGACCTTGGCCGCGGCGGTCGCCGGCGGAATGGCCGCGGCGGCCGTGAGCTACGCCGCCAACTCGGCGCTCCTTCCCGCGGTCGGAGACAATTTCGTTCTTTACTCCCGCTACGGGTCGCCGTTGATCGAGGAAATCCTCAAAGCGGCCGTCGTGTTGGTCTTCTTTTTCCGGCGCCACAAGATCGGATTCCTGGTCGACGCCGCGATTCTGGGATTCTCCGTGGGGGCGGGATTTTCTCTTTTGGAAAACATCTTTTACCTGAGAGCTCTCTCCGGATCGGACATCGCCGTCTGGGCCGTACGGGGCATCGGGACGGCGATGATGCACGGAGGGACGACGGCCGTCTTTTCCGTGCTGACCAAAGCCCGCCTTGAACGACGAAGCCGTCCGAGAAAAAGCGACGTCTTTCCCGGCCTGGCCCTGGCCGTCCTCCTCCATTCGGGCTTCAATCATTTTCTCCTCCCGCCGCTCGTCTCCACGGCCATCCTTTTGGTCGCCTGGCCTCTCGTCGCCGTCAACGTTTTCATCCTCAGCGAACGCCACACCCGGAAATGGCTGGACCTGGGCTTCGACTCGGATATGGAGCTGCTCGAGCTGATCGGCGCCGGGCGCTTTTCCGCGACCAAGATCGGGACGTATCTTCTGTCCCTCAAAGACCGCTTTTCAGGCGAAGTCCTGGCCGACCTGTTCTGTCTGATCCGGCTGCGGACCGAGCTGTCGGTCGGCGCCAAAGGGATCCTGCTGATGAAGGAAGCCGGTTTTTCGGTCAAGCCCGATCCCGCGATTCGGGAAAAATTCGAGGAAATGGCCTATCTGGAAAAAAGCGTCGGGCCGACCGGCCTGCTTGCCATCGCCCCCATCCTCCATCGAAGCCGGCGCGATCTCTGGGAATTGAACATGCTCGGCGGGCCGCGCGGGACAACCGGCTCAAAGCCGGCTTAAAAAGACCCGGATCGGGCGCTTACCTCCGTTTCAGCGCGGCCTCGACGGATTCCTCGATCGCGAAGATCTTGTCGAATCCGGAAATGGCGAAGACTTCCTTGACCGTGTCCTTCACCGCCGCCAGGACGACCCGTCCGCCTTTTCCCGCCGCCTTTTTCCCCAGGACAATGAGCGACCGCAGCCCGGCGCTGCTGATATAGTCCAGGCGCGAAAAATCCAGAATAAAAGTCGTTGTCCCCGACCCCAGCCATTCTCCGGTCCTGCGGTCGAACTCCCCCGTCGATACGGCGTCCATCCGCCCTTCGACGGAAGCGACGACTTGCCCGCTTTCCGGCGTCCCCTCGATTTTCATCGTTCCATCCTTCCCGGCCTAACCTGGGTTATTCATAAATATTTCAAAATTCTTATGCGGCCATCTCGACTCGTGCATAATCCAGGTTAATCAAGCTCGAACTCCTCGCGGTAACGGGGAACGATGGCGTTCCATCCGTCGGCCGTCAATTCCGCGGCAAAACCCAGGGAGACGTTTTCGTCGCCATGGCAGACAAACAGCTTCCGGGGCCGGACACGGTAGGCGTTCAACCAGCGGAGGAGATCGCTTTTTCCCGCATGGGCGGAAAATCCGGAGATCCGGGCGATGCGGGACTTGACCGGCAGGATTTCCCCGAACAGGCGAACCTCCTTGGCCCCGTCGAGGATCTGCCGGCCCAGGGTGCCGTTGGCCTGATAACCGACGAACAGGACAGTCGTCTCCGGCCGGCCGATATTCAAACGGAGGTGATGCTTGACCCGGCCGCCCGTGGCCATTCCCGAACCGGCCATGATGACCGCCGGCCCGGCAACGGCGTTGATCGCCTTGGATTCAACCATGGTCGGCGTCAAGCGGAGGCCGGGAAACAGGAAAAGGGACTTGCCGGACCGGATGACCGCTTTGGCTTCCTCGTCCAGATAGGAGGGATAGCGGTTGAAGACTTGAGTCACCTCGACGGCCATCGGGCTGTCCAGGTAGATGGGAATCGGGGGGATTTTCCTGGCCTGGAGGAGACGACCGAGATGGTAGAGCAGCTCTTGGGCCCTTTCCATGGCGAACACCGGGACGATGACCTTCCCTCCGCGCCCGGCCGTTTCCGTGATGATCCGGGCGAGCAGCGGCTCAATAGGCTCGGGATCGCCATGATTCCGATCGCCGTAAGTTGACTCCATGACGATGTAATCGGCCCGATCGAAAAGGGACGGATCCTTCACCAGGGGGCTGTCCCACTGGCCGATATCGCCGGAGAAAACCATCCGCCGGGCTTCCGGGCCTTCGCCGGCGTCGATTTCGAGCATGGCCGACCCGAGAATGTGGCCGGCGTCGCGGAACGTCACGGACGTGTGCCGCCCGAGAGCGATCTTTTTATCATACGCGCATAGATCGAAGGCCAAAACGGCCTGTTCGGCGTCGGCGATCGTGTAGAGCGGCACTTCCGGGTGCGATCCCTTCCGTCCCTCCTTGGCGTGCCGCTTTTTCTTGAAGGCCGCGTCTTCTTCCTGGATGTGGGCGGAATCGAGAAGAATGATCCGGGCCAGCTCGGCCGTGGCCGCCGTGGCCAGGACGCGGCCTTTGAATCCATCGGCGATCAACCGGGGAAGATAACCGCAATGGTCCAGGTGGGCGTGGGTCAGGAGAACGAGATCGATGCTTTCAGGGGACACGGGAAACGGATCCCAGTTGCGGTCAAGATAAGCCCGCTCCTGATAGAGGCCGCAGTCCACAAGAATCCTCCGGTCGGCCGTTTGCAGGAGATATTTTGATCCGGTGACCTGGCGGTCGGCGCCGAGGAATCGAATATTCATCGCCGGATCCTCAGCGGGGACAGGAGACGGGATTTTTCTGGAGGATGTCGTCCCAGGTTTTCAACCGGGGGAAATACATGAAATTGAGGACGAGGGAGACGAAAAGAAGAATGTAAAAATCGCGGTTGTACCCGGCGAGGATAAAGAGGACCAATCCGAGAAAGCCCGGAATTTCGGCCAAGGTCAGATCGAACATGGCCGTCCGGGAAAGCCCGGCCAAAATGCGATCGGGATCGTCGGCCGCCGCGAGACGCCGCACTCCCCGGTTGTGAACGAACCGCACGATGAGGACGCAGACGACGGCGGCGGCGAAGACCGCATAGCGGAGGACGAGCCGGCTGCCGGTCGGCAGGACGCCCGAAGCGAAGCCGAAAAACGGCCGGAAATGGGAGCGGATGAATTCTTCCAGGATCAGGTACACGGCCAGGGCGATGATCTGGGCGAAACCGAATATCAGGCAGCTTTTGAAGGCGCGGCGGTATTTTTCAAGGAATTCGGGGCTCGCGGCGGGACCGGCGGCAGTCGTCATGTTTTTCTCCTTCGGGAAGCGTCATTTTATCATAATCCGGCTGGAGCGGAGAGGGGCTCTTCCCCGTCCGCCGTCAATCGACGTAGAGCCAGAGCCCCTTGAGATAATCGCCTTCCGGGTGAAAGATGCTGACCGGATGGTCGGCCGCCGGAACATGCCGGCCGAGGATGCGGACCCTGCGGCGGGCTTCGCTCGCCGCCTGAAAGACGACCTGGCGGAAGAGCTTCTCATCCACGAAATACGAGCAGGAAAAGGTCAGGATTTCAGCTTGGGCCGGGCATTTCTGAAAGACCAGGCGGTGGATGTCTTTATAGCCGCGGCAGGCCGAGACGACTTCGCCCTTGCGCTTGGCGAACGCCGGCGGATCGAGAATGATGAAGTCATAATCCAAATCCCGCCGGCGGAAAACATCGAACACGTCCCCCGTTTCGAAAACGTTGGGCCGGTCGGCGAAACCGTTCAAGTCCACGTTGGCCCGAGCCAGGTCGACGGCATGCTCGGAAATGTCGAGACTGGTCACGCCGGCCGCTCCGCCGGCTAGGGCGGCGACGGTGAATCCGCCCGTATAGCAGAAGGCGTTCAGGACCCGGCGGCCGCGCGCCCGGGCCCGGACCGTCTCCCGGTTGGCCCGCTGGTCCAGATAGAATCCCGTCTTCTGGGAAGCGGCCAGATCCACGCGGAACCGCAGGCCGTTTTCCCTGATGATGACGGAGTCGGCCGACGGCCCGCGAAGGAGGCCCTCGAAGGGGGCCAGCCCTTCTTCCTTTCGCGACGGCAGGTTCGATTTTTCGAGAACCGTTTCCGCTCCGACGAGCCTCTCGAGGATCTCGAGGACGACGGGCTTGAGCCGCTCGAGGCCGAGCGTGGAAACTTGAAGGACGAGCACGGGACCATAACGATCGACGATCAGGCCGGGGATGCCGTCTCCCTCGCCGTTAATCAACCGATAAGCATCGGTGGACTCTCCCAGCGTTCGCGCGCGCAGAGCCAACGCCCGGCGGACGGCGTCTTCCAAGGCCGCGGCCGGGGGAGTCTCATCGAAAGTCAGCATCCGTCCGGCGATCGAAGAGAGGCGATTAAAATATCCATAGCCGAGGAACCGGCCTTGAGCGTCCTGGACGGGCAGCACGTCTCCGTTATCGAATTCGGGGTACCTGCGGACGGCTCCGGAAAAAATCCAGTGATGGCGGTTGCGGACGGCCTTGTCCTTTCCCGGATGGAGGATGACGGCCGCTCCGTCGTCCGGCGGCCGCGGCGAAGAGGCGCTCATTCGACCATCTCCCGCGTTTGGAGAAGACGGACAAACGGCCGGTCGGCCGGGGCGAAATCGAATCGATCGAGCTCCACTCTCCGGACCCAGCGCGCTTCGGCGTGTTCTTTCAGGACGAGTTCCGGAGTTTCCGGTTTGAGTCGGGCGAAAAACGCGGTCAAAACGAGACCGTCGGGCGGCTCCCCGTAGGGGAAGGAATCGATCCTGGCTCCGACGTCGATTTCCAGATCCAGCTCTTCCTTGATTTCCCGGCCGAGCCCTTCCTCGGGCGATTCTCCTTCCTCGATTTTTCCTCCGGGGAACTCCCAAAAACCGCCGAACCTCTCCCCTTCCCGGCGGCGGCAAATGAGAATCCGGCCGTCGCTTTCGATCACGGCCGCGGTCACGTCGATCATGGCCAAGCCATCTTAACGGTTCGATTATGGTTTGGCAAGGCGCCGGCGATAAGGTAAGATGAACCCGGAAATGAAAATCGCTTTTATCGCCTCGGAGGCGGCGCCCTACGCCAAAACGGGCGGCCTGGCGGACGTCGTTTCCGCCCTTCCCCGGGCCCTCGCCGCCGCCGGCCACGAGCTCGTCCTTTTCCTTCCCCTTTACCTCGCGGTTCGGGAGAAGTTCCCCGGCCTCGCCCGCCGGATCGACGGCCTCCCCGGCTCGTTTTCCGTCTGGGAAGACCGGGCCGGCGCCGTCTCGACCTATTTCCTTGCCCATGATGCTTTTTTCGATCGCGATCATTTTTACGGCACGGCCTCGGGCGACGACGCCGATAACGGCGATCGTTTCGCCCTTTTTTCCCGAGCCGCTCTCGAAGCCCTGCGGCGGCTCAATTTCGTTCCGGACATCGTCCATGCCCACGATTGGCAGGCGGCCGCGGCTCCCGCCTATCTGAAATTCGTTTTTTCCGGCGATCCGTTTTTCCGCCGGACGAAATCCGTCTTCACCATCCACAACCTCGCCTATCAGGGTCTGTCCGATCCGGGCCTCCTTCGCCGCGTCGGCCTCCCCGGGCATATTTTCGGCCCGGACGGTCTTGAATTTTTCGGCCGGGTGAATCTCCTCAAAGCCGGCATCCTGTATGCCGACGGGATCACGACGGTCAGCCCGCGGTACGCCCGGGAAATCCAGACCCCCGAATTCGGTTGCGGCCTGGACGGGCTGCTCCGGGCGAGAAGCGCCGCGTTGCGGGGAATCATCAACGGCATCGACGATTCCGCCTGGGATCCGGAACATGATCCGATCCTGGCTGCTCCCTTCGGCTTGGAAAATTTGGCCGGCAAGCGCGCTTGCAAGCGCGATCTTCTCCGGGCCTTCGATTTTTCGGTTTCCCCCCCGGATCTTCCGGTCATCGGCATGGTCGCCCGCTTCGCCTCGCAGAAGGGCTTCGATCTCCTGCTCGGGGCCATGGCCGGGCTGGCCAAGCTGAATATCCGGATCGTCATCGTCGGTTCGGGCGAAGCCGGCATCGAGCGCGATCTTGTCCGGGCGTTGAATCGCTACCCCAGAATGCTCGGCTTGAAAATCGGCTACGACGATCTCCTGGCCCGGAAGGTTTACGGCGGAAGCGACTTTTTTCTCATTCCCTCCCGATACGAGCCGTGCGGCCTGACCCAGATGTACAGCCAGCGGTACGCGGCCGTTCCCATCGTCCGGGCCGTCGGCGGCCTGGACGACACGGTCGAGGAATACGCGCCGAGGACGGGTCGGGGAACGGGATTCAAGTTCGCCGAGGCCGAACCGGACGCCCTCGTTACAACCGTCCGCCGGGCGCTACGGATCTGGACAAATCCCAAGGCGAGGGGAAAATTGCGGCGCAACGGCCTGGGCCGGGATTTTTCCTGGAAGCGGCCGGCCGGGGATTATCTCAAATTATATCGGGACTTGATCGGCTGAGCCGAGGCCCGCGCAGGGCGGCCGCGGCCTGCTCGGGGAAAACGGGATTGATGAAGAAGCCCGTCCCCCATTCGAATCCGGCGACCCGGCCCAGGATCGGGAGGATTTCGAAGCGCCAGTGGGCCGAAGCTTCGAGGTCTGAAGCGGCCCCTTTCCCGGAAGTCGGAGCCTGGCGCAGGACGAGATGGAAGGGCGGATCGCCGGCCGCCCGACGCAACCGGAGAAAGATCGACTTCATCATCGGGGCCAGGGCGGCGAGCTCTTCGTTCGTCGTTTCCGCAAACCGCGGCGCATGCCTCTTCGGCAAGACGTGGATTTCATACGCAAAGCGGGAAGCAAACGGGGCCAGGGCGACAAAGGATCGATTGAGAGCGATCAAGCGCGGACCGGCCGCCTCGGTTTCCGCGAGCCGGCAAAAGAAACATCGCCCGTCGGCCCGAAAGCGCTTTTTAAGGGCCGTCATTTCGTCGCGGACCTGGCGGGGAACGATCGGAAGAGCCAGGATCTGGGTATGGGGATGGCGAAGGGACGCCCCGGCTTCCGCCCCCCGGTTTTTAAACAGCTGGACATACCGGATCTCGGGCCGGGATTCAAGGGCCCGGAGCCGGGAGCGGAACACGCCGAATATGTCCCGCAATCGGGCGGCCGGCATGTCGGCCCATTCCCGGTCGTGGTCGGGTGAATCCACGACCACCTCGTGCACGCCGTTCCCTTCTTCCGCGATCCCCCGGATGAACCGCTCGGCCGCGGCCGCTCCTCGCGAGGGAGACAAGGCCGGGAATTTATTAGGAACAACCCTGACCTTCCATCCGGGCCGGTCCGGAGCCGAACCGTTCTTCCGGACGGCTTCGATTTCGGGAGGGGTTTCGCTTTCCCGCCCCGCGCAAAACGGGCAGGTCGCCCGGGAGTCGCGGATC
>Ga0172371_10003067_pt1 | contig 26098 bp, 20 predicted proteins | sample Lak12m_FD_114543 | JGI IMG/M metagenome (GOLD analysis project Ga0172371, IMG submission 114543) | Freshwater microbial communities from Kabuno Bay, South-Kivu, Congo - kab_022012_12m | ecosystem: Environmental > Aquatic > Freshwater > Lake | place: Democratic Republic of the Congo: South-Kivu... | reverse complement strand
CCGATGGATCTCATCGATGAAAAGAATGTCACCCGCCCGAAGGTTGGAAAGGATTGCCGCTAGATCACCAGCGCGTTCGACGGCGGGGCCAGAAGTTACCTTAATATTGACGCCCATCTCATTTGCCAGGACGTGAGCCAGTGTTGTTTTCCCCAACCCGGGTGGACCGTAAAACAAGACATGATCCATCGCTTCACCCCGTTTTTTTGCCGCTCCGATTAGGATCTTCAGGTTGCTGCGAACCTGATCTTGCCCAATCACCTCATCCAAAGTACGTGGACGGATCTCTAAATCACTGGTTTCTGCCGGATTTTTCTGGGGAGACACAGTTCGGTTGTTCGCATCAGTCATGGTTAGATTATACCCGCAAGCACAAGAGACCTCAAAAATACTGATATACTTTGCATATACCAGCCAAGGAGAACTTTATGTCCAATGTGTTCGCATCACATCACCCGCTCGTGGCACACAAACTTTCCATCCTTCGTGATACAAGTACAGAACCGCAGAAATTCCGCGAACTGGTGAAAGAACTGGCTGCCCTGTTAACCTATGAAGCCACCGCAGATCTAGTCCTAAAACCTATTCAAGTGAATACCCCTCTGGGAACTGCACAGGCATACGAAGTGGAAGATGAGATCGGTCTGGTACCCATCCTTCGCGCCGGACTTGGGATGGTAGAAGGCGTCTGGGAATTGCTCCCTTCTGCGGAGGTGTGGCACATCGGCCTGTACCGCGATGAGAAAACACTCAAACCTGTACAATACTACAATAAATTACCTGTTCTCCCTCGGGTTTCCATGTGCCTCATACTGGACCCCATGCTCGCCACAGGTGGATCCGCAACTGCGACAGTAGACCTTTTAAAACAATGGGGTGTGAAAAATATCCGTTTTGTTGGTTTAATCGGTGCGCCTGAAGGAATTCGCACCCTGCAAACAGCCCATCCCGATGTACCGATTCATCTGGCTGCTATTGATGAACGGCTGAACGAAGTCGGTTATATTGTCCCTGGTCTTGGGGATGCCGGTGACCGCCAATTTGGTACCGGCTGAGATTTAGTTAAATAAATAACCGCGGAAGAATCCGCGGTTGATTTTTTTATCTGGCAGCAGCTTGAACAATATCTAAGAAGCCCGGTATCTTCAAGGATGCACCCCCCACGAGGGCGCCGTCAATTTCGGCTTGCCCAAAGAACTCGGCTGCATTTTCTGCGGTGACCGATCCCCCATACAGCACGCGTATCTGCTGGCTAATGATATTTCCATACAATTTTTCCAGGTTTTTTCGGATCGCCCGAGCGATCACTTCATTAGCTCCTGTACCCGTGGCAGCCTTTCCAGTTCCAATTGCCCAAACCGGTTCGTAGGCAATCACGATCCCTTGCGCCTGTTCCGTGGGTAGTCCAGCTAACCCGGTGATAATCTGTCTGGTTAAAACATTCTCTGTTTGACCGGCTTCAAATTCAACAAGGGTTTCCCCAACGCAGACGATAGGGGTCAAACTAACTGCGCAGGCGGCTCGCAGCTTCTTATTCACAACCTCATCGGTTTCCCCAAAATAGGCGCGTCTTTCCGAATGACCGATTATTACATACTGGCAGAACTCTTTAACCATCGCTGCGGATACCTCGCCGGTGAATGCCCCGTTGGCTTCCCAGTGCATGTTCTGCGCACCCAGGCCGATATCCGTGCCTTTTAGCATTGCACATATTGGCAATAAAGACGTGAACGGCGGGCAAATCACCCGCTCCACAGAATGGAATGCCTGCAGGTCAGGTAGTAATTGTGCCACCAGTTCCCTCGCCTGTTCCACGGTTTTGTTCATCTTCCAATTTCCAGCAACCATCGGTTTTCTCATATATAGATCCTCCATTATTTGTGAACGGGACAAAACCCGCAAAAAGTTGATACCCGTTATTTACCCGTTGGGTGATTATATCAGTCTCTCCTCATGGGCACAAAAAACCGGGAGGGGTGAACCCTCCCGGTGGATCGATTATTCGATTCTTGGAACCATCCAGATCGCATCATCTCCCTTGTAGCTGCCGTTGGCATCCACGATAAGGTAGAAAATGACAGATTGTCCATCCAGGAATGAAAGATCAACATTCACGCTGGTCAAATGGGCATCATATACCTCCGGCCAGGAACCCAGCAGGGTCATGGGACCGCCGTCTGCGGAGTAATAAACAGAGAAAACAACATCGCAGTTAGTTGCATTCTTCAGGCATCCGATCGTGGATATGAATGAATCTCCATCCTGGATCAACAAGGCGGGGTACTCGCCGGTAATCGTCCCACCGTTCACGAACTCTGGATGCGTCCAAAGTGCAGGCTCATCATCTTGCCCCCCTTTTTCTATCCATGGTTCAGCCACACGAACTACGAATCCATGGATATTATCTTCTTTTCCGGGGCATGGTAAAACAACTGTATCGTTGCTCCATTGTGCCTGACAGTAATTCTCAAGGAAATCATATGGAGTGTGCAAAGGCCCAGGGGGTGTTTTCACCTTGATGGAAACCCAGAACGCACCTCCTGCGTCATCACCAATACCAAATAGATTACCGCTTTCGTCACGCAGCTGCCAATATCCGGTGTATGAGCCGGGGCTATTGGGGGCATAAAGGTAAACCGACACATCCATAGTACTGCCAGGTGGTACCGGGCTGGGGATTGGTATTACCTTATCGCCCTTCATCAGATCACCCGAAACAAAAATCAGGTCATAATCGGTCGTCCAGGTACAAGTTCCAATATTCTTCAGGCGCCAGACTTTATAAAATCCTTGTCCACCGGGAATAATGGAACCATCATCGATCGTTACATCATCCACGAAGAGCGCCCAATCACAGGGGAGGGGTTTTAAAGTTGCAGTAGGCGGAATGGGAGTAGCTGTGAGAGTAGGCGGAACGCTGGTTGGGAAAATTGCCGGTGGAATTGTGCTAGTAGGAGGAATAGGTGTATTTGTTGATGCAGGTTGACCAGGTGGCAACGTAATCACAGTTGAGACAGCCTGCGTGGCAGGTATGCTGCTAGACCCATCAGTCAATTGTGCCGCAATAGTTTCAGCTGCTTGCGTATAATAAGGGCTCAGGTCAGCAGGTTTTGCTGTGGCTCCAGGCAATGAACAGGCAGTAGTTAGAGCTATCCATACCAACCCGATCAGTAATATTTTCTTCATTTGCATCAGCCTTCCTCTATATGCAGGGATGGAGGTACGACACCTCTATATTATAGACGACTGGAATGGGTTTTTGTTCCATTAGAAAGAAGGGCAGGTTAACCCTGCCCTTCTTTCTAATGGAAGTTATTTGAATGTAGCCAGTAATCCGGCAATCAGATCCTGCTTCTCCACCACCGATAAACGAGCGCTGGCATGGATTGCAGTATATTGCATAGGTGCCATTTGGTTTTTTTTGATCTTTTCCACCATCTCACCCACCAGCTGATTCAACTGGTCGCTGGTCATTGTGCTGAAGTTCATTTCCTGCCGGGCTTCATCAACATCATGCTGAACCAGCCAGGATGTCGGCGCTACATTCGCGTACCATGGCCAGTTTACCTCATTGCTATGGCAATCATAACAGGCTCCCCGTACGAGCTCTTCCGTGCGTGAGCTGTCCCAGATGATCTGATTAAGAACCGGCGGGTTTTCATGAGCTTTCCCATATGGAACGAGCTGTATCAATGCCAGAATCAATACCATGCCAAGACCAATTGATAAAATCCAACGTACGGGTGTGAGTTTCATACTTCCTCCAACAATAAATTATTTATCCATTAAAGCTGCCACGCCAGGTAATGTCAACCCTTCGAGCATTTCAAGAGAAGCGCCACCACCGGTGGAGATATGGGTGATTTTATCAGCCAAACCCGATTCTTGTATGGCTGCCACAGAATCGCCACCACCAATCACCGATACAGCGTTAGAAGCAGCTACCTGGCGAGCGACTTCATAAGTCCCTTTAGCAAAATTTGGGAACTCGAAAACCCCCATCGGGCCATTCCAAACCACGGTACCAGCAGCTTGAATGACCTTACCGAATGCAACAATGGTATCCGGGCCAATATCCAATACCCGCCAACCTGCTGGAATATTCCCGATGGGCAGCGTTCTTCTGGCTGCGCCATCTTCAAATCTGTCGGCAATCACCACATCTTGCGGCAAGAAAAGTTTTCCCTTACCGGTATTCAGTAACTCTCGGGCAAGTTCCAGCGATTCGCCATCCACCAGTGAATCTGCCAGGTCGAAACCTTGAGCTTTTAAGAAGGTGTTTGCCATTCCGCCACCAATCAAAACCTGGTCTGCTTTTCCTAACAGGTTCTTGATGACACCGATTTTATCGCTGACCTTCGCACCACCTAAAATAGCAACAAACGGCCTTCGGGGTGCTTCCATTGTTTGACCCAGATATTTAATCTCCTTCTCAAGCAGGAAACCAGCAACAGCTGGAAGGTAACGAGCTACACCTTCAGTGGATGCATGAGCCCGATGGGCTGTACCAAACGCATCATTCACATATAAGTCCGCAAGGGATGCCAGCGCTCTGGCCATACCTTGATCATTGGCCTCTTCTTCTGCATGAAAACGGGTATTTTCAAGCACTAATATTTCCCCAGGTTTCAAGGATGTAGCGGCGGCTTCTGCAACTGGCCCAATACAATCAGAGGAGAACTTGACCCCGATTCCGAGCAAACCAGCCAGATGATCTGCAACCGGCTTCAAGCTGTATTTCTCTTCAGGACCGCCTTTCGGTCGTCCAAGATGAGATGCCAAAATCACCGCTGCGCCATGGTCCAGTAGATACTTGATTGTTGGAATAGCAGCCCGGATGCGTGTATCATCTCCGACCAGACCGTCTTTTGTAGGTACATTAAAATCTACACGGACAAAAACTTTTTTTCCTTTTACATCCAGATCTACGACAGTCTTTTTATTGAACATACAAGCCTCCATATCAGAAATAAAGGCGTAATGTCCCGGACGGGGCACTACGCCTGTGGAATCATCTGCAAACTGATAGATCAGCCGCGAGTACTACAGCGATTTCGCCATTAGCGCTGCCAAGTCGCCGGTGCGGCAAGAGTAACCCCATTCATTGTCATACCAGGTTACTACTTTCACCAGGTTTCCGCCCATGACCATATTGTAAGTCAGGTCCACAATGGATGAGCGAGGATCACCTTTGAAATCTGTGCTAACCAGTGGATCACCATATTGGCCGTTGGTTACACCGAGGATACCCTTCAGGGCACCCTGTGAAGCGCTGGTAAACGCCGCATTCAATTCTTCTTTGGAAACCGGCTTTTCAACGGTTGCGACAAAATCAACCACAGAAACAGTCGGAGAGGGAACTCGCATGGAGAAGCCGTCGAATTTTCCCTTCAGCTCAGGAATCACCAGAGCGACCGCTTTGGCAGCCCCAGTGGAAGTCGGGATGATGTTCAATCCGGCTGCGCGACTGCGGCGCATTTCTTTTTTATGACCCTGATCCAAAATCACCTGGTCATTGGTATAAGAATGAATGGTGGTCATAACCGCGTGCTGGATCTTCCAGTTATCATTGACGATCTTGGCGGCTGGAGCCAAACAATTTGTGGTACAGCTGGCATTCGAGACGACATGATGCCTGGTAGCGTCATACTTGTCTTCATTCACACCCATGACCACCGTAAGGTCTTCATTTTTTGCCGGAGCGGAAATGATCACTTTCTTTGCGCCACCTTTGATAATATGCACATTCGCGCCAGATTTCCCCTTGGCAGGGTCACCAATCGCATCTGTGAACACACCGGTAGCTTCGATCACAATTTCAACACCCAGATCTTTCCAGGGTAGATTACCCGGTTCTTTTTCAGCAAAGACTTTGATTTTCTTGCCATTGATCACCAGGTCATTGCCATCGATCTCTACAGTCCCGGGGAAAATGCCATAATTGGAATCGTACTTGAAAAGATGGGCATTTGTGGGAGTGTCAAAGAGATCATTGATGGCCACCACTTCCAGCTCAGTGCCGTGGTAGTCCATCATTGCCTTTAATACCTGGCGGCCAATCCGCCCAAAACCGTTGATACCTACTTTTACTGCCATATTAACCTCCAAAAGATAAAATGATTGCTAATTATGCGATTCTATCACAGCGGATTTAAATAAACAAATGAGCAGATAATCAGCCTGCATTTGGCAGGTCTTTTTCTGGTAGTGGGCCAGTGCGGTCATAATAGATATCCATAACAACCTGCGCTAATTTGCGTGAGTCGTGACGCCAGGGATTCTCTTCATTGGAAAGATCTGTCAGATACAGGGGGTAATTCTCTTCCAATGCGGGATCCAGCCTGACCCAATCAATATCCACGGGCAGGTCTCCCACGCAATTATTATTGCAGATGATCAAATCAAAGATCCTTCCGCCCACATGTTTTTCAATCGCGTGCACATGATCTCCTGTGGAGTAACCATCAGTTTCTCCCCGTTGGGTGGCCAGATTACAAATATAAAATTTCATCCCCTTGCTGGCACGAATGGCATCTACAATGTCCGGGACAAGCAGGTTTGGCATGATGCTGGTATATAAAGATCCAGGGCCGATAACCAGCACATCCGCTGCAAGGATCGCCTGTAAAGCTGGGGGATATGCCGGTGGGGCTTCCGGTTCAAGCCAGATGCGGCGTACTCTTCCTTCAGCTTTTGGTATACGAGATTCGCCCTTCACCCGCAACCCGGCTGTTTTTTCGGGGATCGCGATATCCGCGACCAGATGTACATCGGTCAATGTAGATGGTAGAACCTTACCCTGCACTGCCAGCACTCGCCCGCTTTCCACGATCGCTTCTTCGAAACTCCCAGTAATCTCCGCCAACCCAGTGATAAACAGGTTGCCCAGAGAATGGCCCCCCAGACCGGTAGAATCCGCAAACCGGTACTGGAAAAGTTGGGTCAGAAGCTCTTCATCATCTGACAATGCAGCCAAACAATTTCTAATATCGCCGGGGGGTAAAATTCCCAGGTTCCGGCGTAATTCACCCGATGAACCCCCATCATCCGCGACAGTCACGATAGCAGTCAGATTCCGGGTGTGGCTTTTCAGCCCACGCAACAGGGTAGATAACCCATTGCCGCCACCAATCACCACCACCCGTGGACCTTTCTCCTTCTTCCGGTACGCAGAGACAGAATCAATGATCGCCTTACCTGGTTGGATGAATGGACGCAATAAGGATCTGTTCAGACCCCAGAAACCATAACCCACCAGGGCCAGGCCGATCACGCCAAATATTAAGGCGCGAAGCAAACGATCCAAAAACTGTAGGGACACAGTCGCAATGACAGTCGCCGCCAGGGATTCTGGAACCGTGCGATAAATATTAATAAGCAGAAAAGCAAGACCCAAAGCAAGTAAAGTGACGCCGGCCAGAATGGTAAGCACCCACCGTTTCACACCAATACCTGGCACCAACCAGCGGGCTTCCCGTTTAAGGATCCTGAATGCTTCTTTCCACCATTTGTTTTGCCTGTGCATACAGGTTAGATGATAGCAGTGAATCCCATCAGCGTCAATGAAGGGGTGGGACGCCTGCATGTGCATCCAGCATTCAGCGGTTGAGCGCAACCATGCTGGCGTATATCCCCCCCACGGAGAGAAGAGACTGATGGGTTCCTTTCTCGGCAATCTCTCCATCCCTCATCACATGGATGATATCCATTTCTGCGAGATGATCGAGTATATGGGTGATGATCACGATCGTACGCTGTCTGGAGATGGACATCAGAGAATTTTGTAGAGCCGCTGCTGCACCAGCATCTAACCCGGCAAATGGTTCATCCAGGATCAACAGAGATGCATCGGAGACTAACGCACGGGCTATATCAAGCCGTTTTCGTTGTCCCTGTGAAAGGGTAAATCCTCGCTCTCCTATCTCTTCATCCAGGCCAGAGGGTAATTGGTTTACCCATTCCAGGCATACAGCGGACTTTAATCCCTCGATCAGTTCTTTCTCACTTGCGTTCCGCTTTGCCAACAGAAGATTCTCCCGGATACTTCCAGGAAAGAAATATGGATCTTGTGAAGTTGCCCGAACCATTGTACGCAAGTCGACAGGATCACTCTGGCAAATATCGATCCCATTCATCAAAATCTCCCCGGATGATGGCTTCCAGAAACCCAGTAATAAATGAATGAGAGTGGTTTTGCCGATACCACTCGAGCCTATAATGGCTACCCGATCACCCCGAAAGATCTGCAGGTTCAATCCCTGGATAACAGGGGCACCCGCCGCTGGATACTGGAAAGTAACCTGGTGAAATTCCAGTTGATCAAAGCTACCGTTCGGCGCTTTTCCATCCTGTTGGGGTCGAGTCTGCTCTGATACTCGCATCTCTACTAAGCGCTTCACCGACTGCATCATCTGCGCCAGATGTTGCCCGAACAGGGGAAATGGCAAGTAAGCCTCGAAGCTTGCAAAAACCAGTAAGGCAGCGGTGGCTATTAAACGACCATCCAGTAGCTGGCTTTCATGGAGATTGATCGCAATAGCCAATATCGTCAATAAGCCCAAACCAGAGAGTATAGTCAGTATAGCATTCAACGCCGCAGAGATTCGAAATGCTTGTCGCTGCATCCCGGAGTAAGCGGCTTGCACCAAACGGTACCTTTCGCGGAAAATTGCTGGCTGTCCATTGATTCGGATGTCTGCATTCCCTGAAACCAGGCTGGTTAACCAGACATGCAGTCTGGAGCGAGCGTCTGCATAGCTGCTCAGACGCCGGGCATGTATCAGGATGGATAAAGCAAGAACGCTCAACCCACTTCCGCCAGCAATAAGCAGATACGCTCTGGCAAGCAGGGGATTAAGGGTAAATAGAATACAGGCGGTACTTCCAATCACCAGAATGGCGATTGCGGGTGGAGCCATTACCCGAATGAAAACTTGCTCGAGCACTGTAATATCAGCCAAAGCCCTGTCGAGCAAATCTCCGGTCTGGTGCTGGCTAATTACCTGCGGATAATCATGGATCACCTGCTGATAGAACCAGCCGCGAAGTCTACTTACCATGCTTAAGTTCACAGAGTGGCTTGTAAGCCTTTCTACATACCGCATCGTACTGCGTGAAATCCCAAAAAAACGTACGCCAATGATGGCTACCTGTAAAGCAGCGATGGAAGGTTGCAAAGTGGCATAACTTAATAAATAGGTGCTAGTTCCAATTAAACCTACAGAGGATAGGATAGCCAGACTACCCAACAGGATTGCAGCACTACCCTTCCAAAAGACTGGCCGGAATAAATCCCACGTGAATAGAATGAAGTTGCGTGCTGTCAATGTCCACCCTCTACTGTGCGATCAGTCTGCGATGGTAGTAGATCGTTTTCATGAATCTGGGATACAGGACGCAGCCTGCCTTCTTCAACCCGGAATACCATAGAACTATTCCGGATGGAACCCATCCGATGGGCGATATTCACAACTGTACGACCGCGGGTAAGTATTTCTATAGAACGAACCAGGTCTGCTTCCAACGCTACATCCAGCGAAGCGGTGGGTTCGTCCAGGATCAGGATGGGGGAATTCCTGTAGAAAGCGCGCGCCAGCGCAAGCCTTTGTGCCTGTCCAGTGCTGATCGTAAAACCGCGCTCACCAACCTTTGTCTGATAGCCATCTGGAAGTTCTTGCAGCCAACTATCCAGCATGGCAGATCTTCCTGCTTCACGAATCACTTCATCCTGAGCCTGCGGATCAAACAAACAAATGTTCTCAGCGATGGTACCGGCAAAAATATAAGGGGTTTGCGGTACCCAACAAAAAAGTTTAGACAGCTCATTCACCGGGTAATCACTGGCCGGGATGCCGCCAAATGTCAACCGTCCCTCCACCGGTAGCAATATCCCCATCAGGATCATAGCCAATGTTGTCTTCCCCTCTCCGCTTGGACCAATCAGGGCGAGATGGGTTCCCTGATTCAAGGAGAGATCTATTTTTGACAGAACCTCCCTTTCGGCATCGGGGTATCTGGCGGTGATAGCTTCTAGCCTAATCGGAAAATACCGCGAATAATCTGCATAAGTCTTCCCTTTTAAAATTGAAGGATTATTCTCAACCTGCGGGGAGAATGGTGGGTGTGAGGATAATTTCATACCAAGTTGGTCTGGTTCTTCCCCAAGTAAATTAAATACCTGCACAGCAGCTGCCTTACCAGACATGCCAGCATGAAAACGAGCACCCAGTTGCCGTAATGGCAGGTAGAACTCTGGTGCCAATAATAAAACGAACAGCGCAGTGCGGAATTCCAGGCTGCCATTCAGCAAGCGAAGCCCGATCTCTACAGCAATGACTGCTGTGCCAATGGTGGAAATAAATTCAAGCACAAATGCAGAGAGGAAGGTTAACCGCAATACCTGCATGGTGAGTGACCGATAATCCTCATCTTTTTCTTCTAATTCCTGGCCTCGTTCTTTCGCAACATTGAACGATAGCAAAACATGGATGCCCTGAATAGTTTCATAAAAGAAAGAACCCAGTCGATGAAGTTTTTGCCATTGCGCGTTCGTACTTTTCTGGCTGATAGAACCCAGAAGGATCATGAATACGGGTAATAGTGGAGCAGTAACCAGCAAGACTGCAAAACTTAGCCAATCATTTTTCGTGATACTCATCAATATGGCCAGTGGTACCACAGCGGCCAAAAGTAGTTGGGGAACATACTGACTGAAATATGGATCCAGTGTTTCCAATCCATCCGTTAGGGTTGATATGGTTTCCCCTGACCTGTCGATAGAACGTGTCAAAGCACCAGTTGATTGAACCTTTTCCAGCACCTTTTCCCGCAAATTTTCTTTGATCCGTAACCCGATTTCAGCAGAGGTAATATCTGTGAGGTATTGAAATATGGCTCGTAGAATAATGGCCACTGCGACCGGCCAGATGCCTCTCCATAATTCACCTGGAAGCATGCCCTCAAGAAAAGCGGCATTCACCAACCTGGCAATGTAGTATGCCTGCAGCAGGGTGAAGACTGCCGCGCCAAGGCCGGAGACCAAAGTGAAAAGCAACGCCAGACTATGAGATCTAGCCTGGCGCCACAATTGCCTGTCAAAAAGCATTTTTCTACCTAATAGTGCAGGTCTTCCACCTTCGCAGTGATACGTTTACGAAATACCCAGTAATTCCATGCCTGATAGGCTAACACAACGGGCAGAAAAATCGCGACTACGATCGACATGACTGTCAATGTATTCACGGATGAAGATGCATTCCGGATTGTGAGCGAGAAAACCGGGTCTGTACTGGATACCATGACATTCGGGAAAAGTGATGCAAAGATCGATGCCACATTCATGGCAATTGCCAATACTGTCAATCCGAAAGCATAACCACCGCGCTGCGCTTTCCCTGCGATGAACCCGGCCAGTAAAGAAATGACTGAAATACTGCCACACACAATCGCCAGCACTGCGGGTGTAGCTCGTGTTGTGATGAGCGTCCATAGTACAAAGACTGTCAGTAGAACGAATGAAGGTACGCTCAGGCGAGCAGCGATCTTCGCGGCTGTTTCCTGTACCGAGCCGGCGGTCTTCAAATTTAGGAAGAGCGCTCCCAGCAGCGCAGAGAGAGCCAGAAACGTCAGACCGCCAAAAAGGGCATAAACATTCAGCAGGTTAAAGAAACCCCCGGTATAGTTCATATTGCCGTCAATAGGTACACCACGCAGCATGTTGGCGAAAGCTACACCGAGTAATAAAGGGGGAAGCAGGCTGCCGACAAACGCAGTCCCATCCCAGATGGCATGCCAGCGGGGATTCTCAACCTTACCCCGGAATTCAAAGGAAACACCGCGCAGGATCAATGCTACTAGAATCAGGAGCAAGGGCAGATAGAAGCCAGAAAACAAAGTGGCGTACCATTGAGGGAAGGCCGCGAAGGTAGCCCCCCCGGCGAGTACCAGCCACACTTCATTTGCATCCCATACCGGACCGATCGTGTTGATTGCAGCCCGCTTCTCTTCATCCTTCTTGCCGATAAATGGTAGAAGGATCCCCACGCCAAAATCAAATCCTTCTAATACGAAAAAGCCAGTATATAGTACGGCTACCAGTACAAACCAGAGCACTTGTAAGTCCATCACATCCTCCTTAACCAGCTTTCGCCTGGATGGCAGGTTTCTCTTCTTCCATACCTGCGTGGGCGAATTTCACCATTAAGAAAACATCTACAACCATCAACAATCCGTACAATACGGTAAATACTACCAGACTGGTCATAACAAATGCGGCTGGGACATTGGGACTGACAGCATCTGAGGTTCTCAGCAGACCGTAGACGACCCATGGCTGTCTTCCTAATTCAGTGAGGAGCCAGCCGGTTGTGTTAGCCAGGTAAGGTAGGGCGATGGCTGCAGTCATTAAGTACCACCATTTAGATTCAAGCTTGAATTTCTTCTTCCACCAGATGAAGAATGCCACCAAAACGAGGAATGCCATTAAGAAACCTGCACCGATCATTATTCGGAAGGACCAGTAGTTCATGAATACGCTCGGCACATAATTGCCCGGCCCATAGGTGGCTTCGTATTCCTTCTGGAGGTCATTGATCCCGCGGACTTCCCCTGTTAAGGTATTGTAAGAAAGCAGTGAAAGCGCATGGGGGATACGGATATCCACTGACGTCGTACCAGTCTTCTCATCAGAGATGGTCAGCAGGGATAGTGACGCAGGATCCTCTGAATCCCAAAGGGCTTCTGCGGCAGCCATTTTCATCGGCTGCTGTTTCACCATCAGCTGAGCCTGGGCGTGTCCTACTAGAATAACACCACCGATCGATATAAGCGCCACCAGCGTACCCACTTTAAAGGATTTCGCGTAAAAATCGATGTTCTTCTTCTTCAGCATATGGAAGACAGAGATGCCGATCACAAAGAATGCTCCGGTAACGTATCCAGAGAAAACCGTGTGCGGGAATTGGGTCAGAACATGAGGATTGAGGATCAATTCTGCAAAATTGCTCATCACCGGACGGCCATCTACCAATTCATACCCTACCGGATAATGCATGAATGAATTGGCTACCAATATCCATAAAGCAGAGATGGTCGTACCCAGTGCAACCATCCAGATGGCCAAAGCGTGAACGGGTTTCGAAAGTTTCTCCCAGCCGAAGACCCACAGGCCAATGAAGGTTGCCTCCAGAAAGAAAGCAGTCAACCCTTCGATCGCCAGAGGAGCACCAAAAATATCGCCCACAAAACGGGAATATTCCGACCAATTCATACCAAATTGAAATTCCTGAACCAGGCCGGTAACCACACCGACGGCAAAATTGATCAGGAACAATTTCCCCCAGAATTTTGCCATCCTTTTATAGGTCTCATCACCTTTGCGAACATAGATCGTTTCCATGATTGCGGTGATGAGGGATAGGCCGAGCGTGAGGGGGACAAAGAAAAAGTGATATACTGTTGTAATTGCAAATTGGGATCTGGCAAGTCCTAACGCATCCATAACACCTCTCCTATTAATAATATTGAGTACTACTGACATTAATTATATCTTAATCTGATAGAAATTATCCACATCAGAGTAATAAAAATAATTATCAAGGATCATCTATGCTTGAAAAGTTAGCCGGTATCGAAGCACGTTACGAAGAACTAACCCGCCTGCTTGCGGAAGTCGGCGAAGATTACAAGACAGCAGCCGAATATGCCAAGGAACGTTCTGATCTTGAAGCGATCGTTCAAAAAAGTATGGCATTGCGTGAAACCCAAAAAAGATTGGACGAAGCCCGCTTTCTGGCGCAAGAAACAGACAGCGAATTGGCACAGCTGGCGCAGTTGGAGATCAGTGAGCTGGAACCTCGGCTTGAAGAAATTGAAAAAGAGATCAAGAGCCTTTTGATCCCAAAAGACCCTCGAGACGAACGAAATGTAATTGTTGAGGTTCGTGCGGGTACGGGGGGGGATGAAGCCGCTTTGTTTGCTGCGGATCTTTTCCGTATGTACACTCACTACGCAGAGCGGCAGAGCTGGAAATACGAGGTGATGTCGCAGAACGAGATCGGTATTGGTGGTTTCAAAGAAATCATTTTCCAGATCAAAGGGCGGGGCGCATATTCAAAGCTGAAATATGAATCAGGTGTACACCGCGTGCAGCGTATCCCATCCACAGAATCTCAAGGCCGTATCCATACTTCCACTGTCACTGTAGCGGTTCTCGCAGAAGTAGATGAATTGGAAGTCAATATCCCAGAATCAGACATCCGCGTGGATGTATTCCGTTCTGCCGGTGCCGGCGGGCAAAATGTGCAAAAGAACTCCACAGCAATTCGGATCACGCACTTTCCCACCGGTATTGTTATTGCTTGCCAGGATGAACGTTCTCAACTGCAAAACCGCTTGCGCGCTATGAGCATTCTACGAGCTAAACTCTATGAAATGGAAGAGCTGAAAAGACAGCAGGAACTGGAAGAGGCTCGCCGCTCCCAAGTGGGAACCGGCGAACGGTCTGAGAAAATCCGCACATACAATTACCCGCAATCACGTGTCACTGACCACCGCATCAACCTGTCCAGTTTTAACCTGGCAGGTGTGATGGAAGGGGATATAGATAAATTTATCGAAGAGCTTTCATTGCGCAGCGAAACCGAAAGACTCTCCGCTGACAACAGTGATGATGATTGATCCGCAGGTTGGCCATACCATAACTTTCTGGCAAAAAGAGTTGGAAGGTTTGCTGTACCTAGAATCTGACACCGCTCGGCTAGACGCACAGTACCTTCTCAGTGAGATTACCGGTCACCCTATCGCGTGGGTGATGGCTCATCCAGAATACCAGCTAGGCAATCTCCAGACCCAATCGATTCGGGATGCAGTGCAGAAGCTTACTACTGGCATTCCATTACCTTATATTATCGGCAAAGCTTTCTTTTTCAACCTGGAATTCGCAATAACCCCTGCGGTTCTGATCCCCCGTCCCGAAACAGAATTGCTCGTTGAACACGCCATGCGATGGTGCACATCCCACCCGACTTCAACCATACTGGATGTTGGCACCGGATCCGGCTGTGTTGCAATCACACTGGCAACCCATATTGCCGAGTCGATTTTAACGGCCATCGATATTTCCTCTGACGCGCTGGAGATTGCCCTGAAAAATGCTGAACTCAATCGGGTTTCCGAAAGGATTCGCTTCATCCATGGAAATCTGGCAACTGATCTTGCTGGACGGTACGACCTGGTCTGTGCCAACCTCCCTTACATCCCCACACCGGACCTGGACCAACTGAGTGTAGCCAGGCATGAACCCAGGGTCGCATTGGATGGTGGAGTGGACGGATTAGAATTGATCCGCCTTCTTCTAGTACAACTTCCGCGCTTGATGAAGAAAGAATCTTGCGCATTGTTAGAGATCGAATACCGGCAAAGAGAATCAGCCTGCATTTTAGCAAAAAACGCCTTCCCGATTGCCCGCATTACTGTGGAAAAAGACCTCGCGGGTAATGACAGGCTGCTGGTAATTAAGAATGGAGTGAATGAATGACCAAGATCCTCCTGGAAACAGACCCGATTGCCCTTCCGGCAGCCATTAGTCTGCTGAAAGCCGGGCAAACCGTGGCATTCCCTACAGAAACTGTCTACGGTCTCGGAGTTTTAACGATGATACCCAACTCGTTGCGTCAACTCTATGACATCAAAGGCAGGGATGAAAGCAAGGCCATCACAATTATGCTCCCAGACCTGACGGTACTGGATGATTATTGTGCTAACATTCCATCTTATGGACGGCGGTTGGCTTCGGCTTTCTGGCCTGGCGCATTGACCCTGGTTTTCAACCGCCATCCCAATCTATCCGTTGAGTACTTTCCCTTACCCACCATTGGTATCCGCATACCAGACTATCCCTTTGTTCAAGCTTTGCTGGCTGCTTGCGGCCCTATGGCTGTCACTTCTGCCAATCTTTCGGGGCAACCAAGCGCCATTCATGCCGCTCAGGTTCTTCAGCAATTAGATAATCGCATTCCACTGTTGATCGATGGGGGTGAATGCCGGGGGGGTATCGCGTCCACGGTAGTAGATTGCACAGGAGCAGTATACAAAATCCTGCGGCAAGGTGAGCTCAGTTCAGAAAACCTGCAATCGGTTTTATAAATTCTCTTAACTGATTATTAACCTGCACTCATAAAATCTTTAATATCGGTGATTAATATATAGGTACATTCTCCCAAACCAGAACCCGCGCAAGGTCCAGCCAACCAGAAGCGCGGTTTTGGTTTTAAAGGTTGTGATATAGTAAGGAAATTACACCCAGGAGAACTTATGGCTGAAATCCACACTCCAGACTTCATTCTACAGATCCAGCCCGAAACCGGCTGGCAAATCAAAGATCTGGTAACCGAACATACCTGTGGCAGTTTACCTCCTGTCATCCAATACACCACTGAAAACTACTCCCCCCGCAGGATCGCTGCCATTTGGGATAAGAGTTTTAACCTGCCAAATCCTGAAGACCCTTTGGGAACAGGAGGCTCAGGGGTCACATTCCAGGCGAATGCGGAAGGTCTTACCGTATCCATGGATTTCTTCTTTCCACAGGGATATCGAATTGTGATGTTCCGGTTGCGGTTAATGAATACGAGCAAGGGAATGATCCATCCCGGTTGGCTGGAGATGATCCGCCCGGGCCGGATAGAGAATTTCAGTCTAGATCAGAAACCCGGTGATCTTGCGTGCTTTGTCAATGGTTGGCAGTCCTGGAGTTCCTCCCGACTGTATCATGCCAGTGAACGGCAGCAAATATCAGGGTTGCGGTTTGCAATGGAACCCATGTGGCATAATCAAGCTACGCCAATTTTTCACAAGCCCGGTCATTTCACCAGTGATATGTTCACTGCCATTACGTCTCCGGATGGAAAATCAGGAATTCTTCTCGGTTTTCTATCTCAGAAAAAGCAATTCGGACATGCTGAAGTTTTTCTGAAAAATCAGCCTGGCATCAGCCTGAAAGCCAATGCGGATGGAGTAGACCTCCCCGTCGGAGCATGTATGGAGACAGATTGGGCTGCCTTCCAACCGCTGGATTTTTCTCAGACGGAACCGCTCCAACCCTATTTGGATGCCGCTGCAACAATAAACCGGGTTAAGCATTGGCCGGTTACACCTGTCGGTTGGTGTTCCTGGTATCACTTCTTTACCAGGTTGGAACCGATCCATTTGGAAGAGAATACCCGCAAACTTGCCAGTCTGCGTGATGAATTACCCATCGACCTCATCCAGATCGATGATGGATTTGAAAAAGCCATTGGCAATTGGCTGGAATTTAAACCCGAGTTTAAAGACGGCCTGGAACCGATCGTAGAGAATATCAAACAGAACGGGTACACCCCCGGCATCTGGTTGGCCCCTTTCATCGTACATCCAGCCTCCGGCATTAAAAACAAGATGCCCTGGATGCTGCTGAAAAATAGCCACGGCAGTTATGCAAGCGCGGGTTGGAATTGGAACCGGTTTACTCACGGGCTCGATATGACACATCCCGCTTCGCAGGATTATGTGCGAAACGTGATCCACACAGCCGTGCATCAGTGGGGATTTCCCTACCTCAAATTAGATTTCCTGTACGCTGGCTGCCTTCCCGGCAGGTACCATAACCCGCAGAGCACGCGCGCCATGGTCTTTGATCAGGCAATGTCCTTGGTGCGCGAGGAAGCAGGAAATAAAACTTTTCTGTTGGGGTGTGGAGCTCCGATCGGCGGTATTTTAGGCCATGTGGACGGTATGCGTATCGGAACGGATGTGGCACTTGACTGGAAACCCAAATATAAAGGGGTTGAGCTGATCTTTCCCGGAGAGCCGAATATTCCTTCGGTTGAAAATGCTATGCGCAATACGCTCTCCCGCGCAATGCTCCATAATCACTGGTGGCTGAATGATCCAGATTGCCTGCTATTGCGAAGTTCCACCAATCTCACAGAAGATGAGGTCCGAACCCAGGCGGCCATCACAGCCCTGAGCGGAGGTATGCTGCTATTGTCTGATGATATGGCGCAAGTCTCTGAAGATCGCTTGCGAATCGCGAAAGCACTGCTGCCTGTCATCGGAAAAACACCTCAGGTAATAGATTGGCACCAAGCTGGTGTACCCACCATGCTGCGTGTCGACCTGGAGAATGAAACCGGTTTCTGGCACCTGATCAGCTATACTAACTGGTCAGATCATCAAAGTGCCATTCACCTTTCTCTAGACCAGTTTCACCTCGATGAGGAAGCAGATTGGATCATCCGCGAATTCTGGCAGGGAACGCCAAATATCTACCATCAGGGAAAACTGCCTGAGGTGCAACTGCCACCGCACGCCACCTGGATTGCCGCTATCCGTAAACTATTGCCGGGTAGCGTGCAGTATGTCGGAACTGACCTTCATATCAGCCAGGGACTGGAAATCGAAAAGATGTCCTGGCTCGATCGGTCCCTCAGGCTGTCATGCCGTCTGCCAGGGACCCGCAAAGGTTCGATCTGGTTCTATGGCACGGATAGAGAAACAAAATATGAGCTCGCCGGAAAACCGGTTTCCGTTGAATCTGTCCATGGTTTCACCCGCATTCCCATCGCATTCTGTGAAGCTCTAAGTATCAACCTGACATACTAAAATCGTTCACCTCCGGTAGGGTCTACCAGGGGTGAACGATCGTTTTGTTGTGGAAGTTCAGGGTTATTGAACTTCGGTTGATATTTTTAAACCGGGGTTCCTTAGTTGCCTGCGCTGGTTCTTTCAACAGGAGTTTTCTTAACCTTAGGTTTCGGCTTGAATATGAGCTTGAAGAGCCAGATCAACAGGCGTACGAACCCGTAGAGGATGGCGAGGACAGGCAATACCAGGATGATGAAATAGATTAGGATGTTCACCAATACCTTGAGAGTATTCAACAATCCCTGAATGGCATCGCGCGCAATACCTTGCGGTTGCCACCCGGCAACAGTGATCGGTTCGATCGATTCTTTTGAAACGATATTTACATAGATCGATGAAAAAGATGCAGATTCCTCGTAATACTTCATCTGCCCCTTGATTACCTCGATCTCACCGCGCACCTGGGTAAGTTGGTTGAAAACGTTTAAGACATCTTCTGTTTCAGTTGCATTTTCCAAAATCTTCTGCAACTGGTTTTCTGCCAGCTCGAGATTAGTCTTGCGGGAGGTCAGGTCCGTATATTCAGAGGTAACATCCTGCCCGCTGACATTCTCCGAAAGCACATCCGTTTTGGGATCTTCCACCAGGCTGCGGATAAAATCCATTGCTGCCACTAATTGGTCTGCAGGTACCCGGATGGTGATACTCGCTGCAGGGGTCTCTACTCCAGCGGAGTTCGTTGTTTTATATAGATCGGATGAAACCACCCAACCACCCATCTGATCTGCCATCTGGCTGACAGCCTCCAGACTATCAGCAGGGTTCAGGGTTACGATCGACAAATTTGCATTTTTAATAACCATTCTGTCGACATCACCAGTAGCAGAAGATCCACCACTGTAATCTGCCACTTTAGCCTGGTATGCTTCCGGTGCCATCGGCGCAGGAGCCGCCTCGGCATAGGACATCGTCTCACCTACCACAGCCGGCATTTCAGCCGAACGCGCAGACGCGCAGGATGTAAGAAGCAACACACAACATATTAAAAGTACTGGAACCTTGATCTTCATTCTTTCCTCCAGATTAGTTTGATACCTTTCAGACGTCGAGAGGAAGAGATAGTTCCCTAATAGCCATTCACCAATCTATCTGCATTCCCTTCCGGTAATCCACATCGTCTGATACATTCCTGACTCGCATTAATATTATACGCAATCCTGCGCGCAGACCAACTCCCCTGTTCTGGTTCGAAGATTGCGAAGGAAGCCCGCCAATCATGATCCCGCGGTTGACCCACTGAACCGGGGTTGGCAATTGCCCTCCCGGAGAACTTAACCAGTTCGACTGGCTTTTCAGTGCGAATAAGCGGATCTTCGGGTTCACCTTCCAGATGATAAACCAAAGGAATGTGGGAATGGCCAACCAGGCAGAAACGGGTTTCAAATGCATAGAAATTAATTGAAGCTACTCGCCTGTCGACAATATACTCCCAAACAGGATCACGAGGTGAACCATGTACCAGGGTTGTATCGAGTAACGTTAGTTTTTCAGGAAGTGTGTGAAGATACTCCAAATTTTCAGGAAGCAGGTGGTCCTGGGTCCACTCGATACTTCGCCGGGCATCCCCATTAAAGTAGTAAAGGGGCAGATCTCCTGTGACAGCGGCATCGTGATTCCCCCTCACCGCCATCAGTTGACTGAATGAACGAAGTAATGCAATGCATTCATCCGGTTCACCGCCATACCCAACGATATCACCCAGGCACCAGCAGGCATCCACCTCACCAGCCTCATCCACAACAGCTTGCAAGGCGGGTAGATTGCCATGGATATCTGAGATTACAAGAATCCTCATCCCCTACCTTTAAGAGTATCTATACTAACAATTCGGATAGATGGCGGATAACCTCTTCTGCGACTTCATCTTTGGTCATCAAGGGCAATGATAATGCGCTGTCATCTTTCTGTACCAGCATGACCCGGTTGGTATCTACCGCGAAACCAGCATCCGTGGAACTGATATCATTGGCAACGATCATGTCCAGGTTCTTCCTGCGTAATTTGGCGCGCGCATTTGTTAGCAAATCTTCGCTTTCTGCAGCAAAACCAACCACGCATTTTAAGTGTGGTAAGGAATTCCGTTCCTCAGCAATTGCCTTCAGGATATCCACGGTCGGTTCAAGATGTATGAGCGGAAGGCCGGCTTCTTTCTTGATTTTTTCAGGGCTGCTGGATACCGGTCTGAAATCTGCCACTGCAGCCGCCATAATCACCCCCTCCACCTCTTTGATCTCTACCATGACGGCATCATGCATCTGAGCAGCGGTATCGACCGAAATGACCCGGCAACCGTAAGGTGCTGAGAGCGGTGAACTCGTGATGAGAACGACCTCCGCGCCCTGGTCGATAGCGACCTGTGCCAAAGCGTACCCCTGCTTACCGCTGGAATGGTTCGTGATGGTACGTACCGGGTCAATCGGCTCGCGAGTTCCACCGGCTGTAATCACAAGCCGTTTGCCGGCCAGGTTGCCGTTTCTTCCTAGAATATACCTGGCTGCCCCCAGGATGACTCTCGTTTCTTCCATCCGACCGACACCAACCAACCCTGATGCCAGGTGGCCAGATGCCGGCCCGACGAACAACGCCCCACGCTCGCTCAATGTCTTGACATTCTGTTGTGTCGCAGGATGCGAATACATACCGGCATCCATTGCCGGCACTATGAGCATTGGGCAGTGGGATGCCAGAGCAGTAACACTGAGCAGATTCTCTGCCAGACCATTTGCCAGTCGGGCTAATGTGGTAGCGCTGGCTGGCGCGACCATGAACAGCTCTCCGGCACGTCCCAAGCCGATGTGAGTAACGTGCCCTTCACCGCCCCAAAGATCCGCATCGGTATAGGCTTTTCGCCCGGTGACCGATTGAAAGGTTAATGGTGAAATAAACTTTTCAGCGGCTGCAGTTAAAATCACATCCACCTGTGCGCCGGCCTGAGTCAAGCGCGAAGCCAACTCCGCGCCTTTGTAAGCGGCAATAGACCCTGTGATTCCCAGCAATATGCGTTTACCAGCCAGTATATTCATGTATCACCTGTTCATTTCCCAAAGAATCCGTAAACCTTCCAGAGTCAACCAGGGGTCGATGATATCGAAAACATCAGTTTCCTGAGCGATCAGTTCTGCAAGGCCACCAGTGGCAATCGTTTTTATAGGATTTCCATTAAGCTCCCGTTTCATACGGACCAGCATTCCTTCCACCAGAGCGACATATCCATAATACAGGCCGGACTGCATGGCATGAACAGTATTTTGTCCGATAACAGAAGGCGGTCGAATTACATCAATCCGCGGAAGGCGGCTGGTATGCTCGGTGAGTGCATCGGCTGCCGTTAATATTCCGGGGGCTATCGCTCCGCCCAGATACTCGCGGTCTGCGGTAATGGCATTGAAAGTCGTAGCTGTTCCGAAATCTACCACGATTGCCGGCGCGCCGTGAAGATGTACTGTTGCCGCGGCGTCGGCTATCCGATCCGGCCCGACACTGGCAGGACTGTGGTATAAAATACGGACGCCTGTTTTCAGGTCAGACCCTACTACCAACGGTTCGCATTTGAGATATCTGCGACAAGATTCAACCAACCTGGAGGTTAATTGGGGTACAACTGAGGAAAGAACAATCCCTTCAAGTTCACCCACCTTCACCCCGGCATGTTCTAGTAAACCGAGCAATTGCAGACCGTATTCGTCCGGCATTCGGTGATGGTCTGTTCCCAAGCGCCAGTGAGGTCCGATCTCCCTCCCACGGTAAAGACCAATCGTTAGATTTGTGTTACCCACATCAATAGCAAGCAGCATAAGATCTCCTACTGAAATTATATACCACGGAACCCTGATTCCGGTTGGCATACCCGCAGGAAATCAATCATTCAGATGTCGAAGCTCTTCCACGATCTCAGCTGCCAGGTCATAACGATTGAAAGGTGGCATTATATAAACGCCCTGAACCCGGTGACGCATGGACGCAATGATCTCCAGTGAAATCTTCACACCCAGCTGATCTACCGGGCCTTTTTCGTTTTCCACCCTGGCTAAGATTGCTGGTGGGATTTCAATCCCTGGAACTTCGTGATGAAGGAAAGCGGCATGCCGCGCGTTAAATATCGGGAGCACACCCATCAATACTGGGATCTTAATCCGGCCGTGGAGAGTCTCATAAGCATCCAGGAACTCTTGGGCCAACTGTGTATCAAAGATGGGTTGTGTCAGAATGAAATCTGCTCCAGCTGCGATCTTACGCTCGAGATTCTTGATCTCTGCATCCCGATTCTTGGCTGTCAAATTCATGGCACACCCAACAAAAAAAGTGGTAGGTTGACCGATCTCTGTCCCGGAATGATCGATGCCTTCGTTAAATCCCTCTTTGATCAGTTTGATCAGGCCGGAAGGAACCAGATCGTAATTATCCATTGCCTCGGGGTAATCTCCGATAGCTGTAGGGTCTCCCATTACCACAAAGACATTACGGATGTTTAATGCATGTGCTGCAAGAAGGTCACCCTGAACTCGCAGCATATTTCGACCCCGAGTAGGGAAATGCAGGGTAGATTCGACATTCGCTTTTTTCTGGATCAAGCTGCAAACTGCCCAGGGGCTCATCCGCATGCGTGCCATTGGGCTGTCAGCGACATCTATAACATCAACGCCGGCTTCTGCCAACAGGCTTGCCCCTGCCAGGAGTTTGTGCGTTGAAAGACCGCGCGGCGGATCCATTTCTACTGCAGTAACAAATTTACCCAGTGCCAGTTTCTGAGCGAATTGCGTGGGTAGTTCACGTTCCATATCTTCCCCGCTACCCTCTTCGGCAGACACCTCCAGCATGGTACGCGCTTCTGCGGAAATTGGCTTTTCAAGGGCTGTACGCATGTAGGTTATATGTTGCGGTGTCGTTCCGCAGCAGCCACCGATCACCACCGCCCCGGCGGCGCGGAATGCCGCTGCATAATCTCCAAAGTACTCCGGCGCAGCCGGATATTTGATCCGTCCTCCTACTTGCTCAGGCCAGCCAGCATTCGGCATCACAGAGAATAGGCCATCGGGAACCACGTGTCTCATGGCTTTCAGGATACGCAGTATCTGTGCCGGACCTCCAGAACAATTCACACCCAGGATATCCGCCCCGGCAGCTTTCAATTCGCGGGCAACTTTACCAGGATTATCTCCAAGCAGTGTGAGATCATCCCGTGTGTACGTCATAGATGCGATTATCGGTATTTTTGGGTTCACCTGACGTGCTGCCAGAATGGCTTCCCGAACCTCGAACAGGTCGCTGAAAGTTTCCAGTATCAACAGATCTGCGCCCGCTTCCACCAGCGCATGGATTTGCTCATAAAAGACTTCGCGTGCTTGCTCCAGTTTCACCCGCCCAAAAGGGGCAATGCGCACTCCCAGTGGGCCGACATCCCCAGCAATCAGGATCGGTTTGAAAGAAGCTCCCACTACTTTGCGTGCCAGCTCCACACCTGCCCGATTGATCTCTGCCACTCGATTCTCCAGCCCGTGTTTAGCCAGCTTATAGCGATTGGCGCTAAAAGTATTCGTCTGGATCATATGTGAGCCTGCGTCAATATAGGATCGGTGGATCTCAGCAACAACCGCGGGGTTACTGAGGTTTAATTCATCAAAACACTGTTCAAAATCCACTCCATGTGAATGCAGGACGGTTCCCATCGCGCCATCAGACAGCAGTGTCTTGCCAAGTTTCAATCCATTGATCAATGTGGTAGTTTCCATGGGTTACTCCTGATTTTGGATCAATTGATTCATGCGGCTCTCGCCAATGTTGAAATATCGCGCCTGTGGATGATGAACAATAATTGCCGCAGTGCTCTGCTCTGGTACCATCTGGTAAGCGGAGGTCAATGTCATTCCGAGATTTTTTTCCACCTGCAGTAAACGGAAGACGCGCACATGATCCGCCAATTCCGGAATGGCCGGGTATCCCCAGGAATATCTCTTCCCATGCCCAACCGGTAAGTTTAATAAGCTGAGTAAGTGCTGGTGCAGTGTCTCTGCGGCTGCTTCTGCGGTTTGAACTGCTAGTCCATGTGTAAAATAGGCTTCGGTATATTGCCCCACGGATTGAAGCCTGTCAAAACGGAGAGTGGCTTCTGCGCCTACTGTCACCACCTGGAATCCGACGACGTCCATGCGTTCGCCATTAACAGGGGCGAAATAATCCGCCAGGCAAAGTCCGTCCCCTGACTTCTGACGGGGGAATGAGAAACGTTCGATTTCCACTACTCTGCCAGCCGATAACTGCCCAGGGTCATAGATCACCAGGTCATTCCCCTGCGACTGTGCAGGTAGAAAAGCATAAACACCTTGCGGCTTCAGCCAGCCTTCTTGCAACGCATCGTTTTGCATCTGTGCCAATCGTGCGCTGAAGTCTTCTTTCGTCTTTTCCCACTCTTCCCCGTGCTGGTTCTTAGCACCCCAACTCAAGCGGAACAACTCATTTTTGGAAAGATGCATAAATACTTCTTGCAATGGAAGTTGTTCGACCTTGTGAACAGTAAAGTCAGGCGCAACAGGTATGGATGATGCAGGCTCTACGTTTGATCCTTTTTCAAGGGGTAAAGTCTTTTCTTTTCTATCCGCTTCAAATCCGAGTTCAAGGTTCGCACCGCGTAGGATCTGCTGGTAAGCAATCTCACGGGTTTCCTCCCTGCGGAGCTGTTCCATGGCATTCAAACCCTCAAAAGCATCTTTACAGTAGAACACCCCACCTCGATAATATTTTCCTCCCTCGGTGAGAAGGATGCGGCGTCCGAAACGTTCATTAATGGCAGCGCCGCCAATCAATACGGGTATCCTTAGCTCGCGTCGATCTAATTCATTAACGATCAACTGCATCTGTTTACTGGTGCTGACCAGCAGCGCGCTCAAGCCGATAGCATCTGCATTTTCTTCCACCGCACGCGAGATGATCGTTTCTGCCGGCACTTGCTTACCCAGATCCACTACTTCAAAACCATTATTTGAAAGGATGGTTTTTACCAGGTTCTTACCAATATCATGGACATCACCATACACGGTTGCCAGCACCATCTTCCCTTTGCTTGTGCCTGCCTGTTTATCCAGGTAGTTCTCAAGGTGGCTTACAGCGACCTTCATCACTTCTGCGGATTGAAGGACAAAAGGTAGAATCAACTCACCGCTGCCAAATTTATCCCCCACAACTTTCATAGCCGGCAACAGCACTTCATTCAACACACTCACCGCTAAGGCTCCACGGCTCTCCACAGTTGCTGGTAGGATGAGAGCGTCAATGTCACTCTCGACCCCCTCTTTCACCCGGTGCAATATCTTCCAATGTAACCTCTCCGCCGGGTTCATCCCCTGAAATGGATCCGCGGATACCTGGCGGCCTGTCGAACCTGTTCCTGTACTGGTGAAATGATCAATAAAACGCGGCAGTG
>Ga0172371_10003066_pt1 | contig 26104 bp, 24 predicted proteins | sample Lak12m_FD_114543 | JGI IMG/M metagenome (GOLD analysis project Ga0172371, IMG submission 114543) | Freshwater microbial communities from Kabuno Bay, South-Kivu, Congo - kab_022012_12m | ecosystem: Environmental > Aquatic > Freshwater > Lake | place: Democratic Republic of the Congo: South-Kivu... | reverse complement strand
GTTTTTCTTGAACATGTTCTTGGCCTCGTGATTGGGATGGTTCAATTATATTAAATTTTTGGCCATTTGTTGAGCGTATAATTCGGATATGTTTTGTCCTGTCGTTTTTGCAGTGAAGTCATAATTCATTAGTAGCAAATTCATCATTGGGCAAATGTTCATAAACTAATTTCATCCAGCCCAACAATTCATTCGCTAAGATATTATGGGAGGGCAATGATTTTTCTAATTCTTTAATTTCTTTATATTTTGGATGATTAGTTATGCTTTTCCCTTTTTTGGAAATTCTAAATAACTCTTCATAATCATCGATATAAGTTGTGTTTGGTTTAATCCTTCTATCCGCAACTTCCAATTGTTGAAAATTATCAAGCAAGTCAATAAAAATCTTTTCGGTGGTATCAGCTGTTATCTCAATATTGATTTCTACATTATCCTCCAACCCCCCTCGCGTCAAATTTGAAGAACCAACAACAGCGGTAGATAACCCTTTCAGGTGATTAAACAAATATAATTTCGGATGATATGTTGCTGTTTGATTAATGTTCCCGGATAGACAATACAATTCAAATGTTTCTTTGATTTGTGAAAATTTGGCTAGTTCTCTGAGGATATCCGGATCTGTAGAATGAAAATCTAAACCAACTAATAAAGTCGCTTTACCATTATTATGAATAAAACTCTCTAACGCTTCCTTAATTAATTGATATCCCGACATTTTTACAAACGCGACAGCCATTCTTATTTGATCGCTGTTTTCAATTAATCTGTTTAACTCGTCAACCATTCTGATCTTTACATTGTCAATAACTTTAAAATCCATTTTTCCTCCAGTTATTGATAATTATTTTACAAATCTTTTTTTAATAAAATAGTCTTTGTCTTAACCGAATAGAAAGGATCAAACAATATTCTATTTCGAACTGTCCATTTCAATTTTTTGAAAATTCTTTTGTAAAGATTTTTACATATATTAATGCGTTGCGCATGCAATGCACGGATCAAAAGCCCGCACCACACGCCCTACGGCCCGCTCCAGTTCCAGGTTCACGCTGTCAGCAGTGATATATCTTTCCGCTGCAACTCGCAGCGCGCGTTCAATGGCCAGCATATTATGCACAGTGGGAATGATGAATTCTCCCAGGGCGATAGCTCCGTTCTCGATCACGTAATGGTGGATCAGCGGTCCTCGCGGCGCTTCCACCAGCCCCCAGCCCTCGCCATCTTTGGGTGTGTATGCCACATGCGGATCTTCCTTATCCAGTGGCTCTTCCAAAAGTGCGGCGCTGCGTTCAATGGCGTACACCAGCTCCATCCCGCGGCAAAGGTCAAACAGCAGGATGGGGTGGGCTGGATGTCCGAACTCAGCCCGCAGCCGGCGCAGAAAATCCCCCGCCAGTTTGGTGCCCATAGTGCGCGTCATATTTGCGCGCGCCAGTGAATTGGCGCGCATAACGCCGCCCTCATAAGAGGTGCGCCCGGCATAGGAATAATCGGTCTCTTCAAAGGTCAGAAAGTTCCGGAATTCACCAGCCGAAAATTCCCGGCAGCACTCGCCCTCCGGAGTCATCACGCGGATAATATCTGAGTTATAGCGCGGGGTGTCGCGCTCGGTGGAAGTAATGTAGTACGCTGGCTGGTCGTCTCCCCAAGAACCGATCCGTTCTTTCATGCGCAGCGAGATCTCCCAGTAAAACTCCACCAGGTCACAGGCTGCTGGAAGGGCATCCAGAAGCCGCTGGCGGAACCCCTCAGCCCTGGCAGAATCGATACCGCTGCTCATCCCGCCCACAACGGCCTTAACCGGATGGATGAATTGTCCGCCTGCCAGGCTGATCAGGTCTGTTCCCAACTGCCGCAGTTTTAAAGCGCCTCTTGCTATGCTGAATTGGGTGGTAGCGTCCGCCTCTTCAGGCGTGATGTGAAAAATGCTGTCCACGCCCAGCCTATCCGGCATGGTGAACACAAACAGAGAGGTCGCCTGATTCTGAATGATCTGCCCTAATAGCAGGATCTCGCGCAGATCATCTGCGAGTTTAGGCGGTTGTACGCCATAGGCATTCTCCAAAGCTTTGACCGATGCCACATGATGCGCGGTGGAACACACTCCGCAAATGCGCGGGACGATCACCGGCATTTGTTCGGCCGGCACGCCCTGCACCATCAGCGTGAAACCTCGCTTTTCCATTGCCTGAAAGCGAGTGGAGACCACTTTGCCATCGCGTACTTCGATCTCAACGCGTGCATGGCCTTCAATGCGTGAGAGCGGAAAGGTTAGGGTTGTCATTAAAGCACCTTCTCCTTCGGTCGCGGCGGCTTACCCAGCCCGGCGTAATCAGCAAACTGAAATAGGAATAATGCCAATTGTGGAGAGACAAGCGCCTCGCGCAGCTCATCCTGAGGGATCTCGGTCATGACATCAAATACGCGCAGGATGCTGGTTAGCCATGCCTGTGAATCTTTCTCTATCAATATGTCTGAAGGTCCCCGGCAGCCAACACAGGGATGCCCGGGACGTGTGCATAGCGCGCGGCAGCCCCCGCGCGTAGATGAGCCAACACACAGATAGCCCTGATTGATCAGGCAGATATCAGGCTGGACTTCGCCGCGCTGAAAACCGGTAAGGTGTTTGGGTTTCATATCTTTGAGTTTTTTGCGTCCGCATTCCTGGCAAACATTCATGGAAGCGGAAAAATCGGGTGGTTCCAAAAGTGCAGCCATAAAAAGTTCCGGGGTGGGTGGGCAGCCGGGCAAGTAAAGATTGACCTCTGCAAAATCATCCACCGGCTGGCTTTTGGGAAGCAGGCGCGGCAGGTCGCGCCGTTGGGTCTGCGACATGAACATCTCGCGTACTTCGTCCCGGTTTCCCAGGTTTGCCACCCCGCCCGAAAGGGCGCAGGTACCAACAGCAACCACCTTTTTGGCATGCTTTACAGCATGGCGCAGACTGTGCAAATCCTCATCTGACCGGACTCCGCCGGAAATAAGCAAAACATCCACATCCGGCACATCATAAGCACTGACCACCAGCGGCATATATACCAGATCGAATTGCTCCACCCATTCGTTGGCGTTCAGCAGAGACACTTCACATCCGGCACATCCGGATAATTGGAGAACCGCAAATTTGGGCGGGGTTTTTGGAATCATTAAGTATTCTTCAATTTTATTTGGATGTCTGAAGCCACTTTTAGTATACACTGCCAGATTGCTTCTAATAAAGTTTTTCAGAAAATTCAGATTAATCCCATTTTCCTGCTCGGGATCAAACTTCAATCAAGTCGCTGGTGGAGCGCGGTAGTTTGTCATTCTGCTCGATGAGTACACTTCGTGTGAGGGCAAAGCCCGAAGGATCTATTTTTGTCTTCTTGTTGATAAGCGACTCTTCTTGGGAGGCAAATGCTGCGTAGGCACCTGTTTATAGCTCCCTCGAGATAACAGATCAACTCTGCCCCCACATTAATTTGTGATGAACACAACTCAATTTCAAATCTCCTGAACCAACTTTGGCACACCCTTTGCAACATAATTATTGACCATCAGGCATTTAACTGCATGCGGGTCAGGAGTTGAAATGCACAAGTTCTTAATTAAAACCTTTGCCACTCTGCTGGCGGCAGGCGGACTTTTCACCTGGTTCAGGACTGACGCTTCTGTGCTTGCAGGAGCCGCTGCGCTGGGTGTGGATGACAGTTCGTCATGGCTGGCTTCCAACAGCCAGGATCCCAAACCCTTTGATCTACTCGAGGCGGTGGATGCGGGTATGTTGCGTGTAGATCTCCCCTGGGAAGAGGTGGGGACTGCACCAGGTGCTTTTACCTGGGCTTATAAAAGTAATGAGGGCTATAAAGATTTTGCGCAGTTATTTGCAAGGCTTGAAAAACGGGGGATCAAACCCGTCCTTGTTCTTAGCGGCGGCCCTTCCTATTTAAACAATCTTTATCCCCAGCAGCCAGTGGCTCATGAAGAATTTTTGGCTGCCTGGGATAATTATGTCCGTGCGGCTGTACAGCAATTTGGGGATTCTGTGGATTTCTGGCAAATTGGCGCCAATATCAACGACCCAGCCGGATGGGGGAAAGTGATCTTTCCTTCAGCCGATGAACCCTTATCTCCCCCCGATCCTGCCTTATATGCGGATATGCTCACAATCGCCTACAATGCCATTAAGTCAGTACAGGCTTCTGATACTGTTATTTTGGGCAGTCTTGTTTTTGGCGGAGATTGCGCCTTTCATCCAGCAGCCTATCTTCAATCACTTAACGATCTTGATGTCTGGTATGCATTCGACACCCTCAGCCTTGAACTGCCAGAACTCATCAGCAATCCGGAAACTGTCCAGATAGATAGCTGTGCAATGTCACCCATCCAATCCAGCGGCATGCCCTTGACTGACAGTATTCGTTATGTTTCTGACCTTGTCCAATCTGCTGGTGCGAAGCCTGTCTGGGTCCATAATCTGTCATTTTCTTCAGCTCTTCTGGCTGCAAGATCCGCTGAGCGAGGTACGCTACCTGAAGTTGTGGAGTCAGATTATATGTCCCGGGCGACGGCTATCCTGTTAGCCGACGGCGGGGCAGAAAAGGTCTTTTGGTATTATGCGCCGTTATCCAGCGTTCCCGGGGTGATCGCCCTGCAGAGCTATGCCAATCTCAGCCGGACCTTGAGTGGCGTTGGCGAAAGAATCAGTATTACTCAGCCCGGGAGCGACATTGAAGTGGCCAGCTTCAAAGGCGGCGGCAGGCTGGCTGTACTCACCTGGCGCAAAGCTGGCGGTGATGAAGCGCTGCCGGTGGTCATACCCGGTTTTGATGGGTATGGATTGCACGCCTGGTCTGCAGACACTTCCTCTCTGAAGAACAAATTCGGCGTTGAATTAAAGGTTGACGCAGGCGGCAGTACTGCACTGCTGGTCAGCGAACGTCCGGTACTTATCAGTGCCAAACCGGTCGAAATAAAGGATTCCCTCACCCTGCTTGCCAGCGACAGCGCCGCACAGGCGGGTAAAGGGCTGAAAGCCAAATTCGCCAGTTTTGTACAGGCACAGAAAGCCAACGCTGCTGTCAAGGTCGGCGCCTGGGTGGACGAGCAGCAGCAGAGCCTGATGCAAACACTGAAGAACAGCTTCAACCAATGGCTGCGCAAGAGTCTTGGATTAGCAAAGTTGTAAAATGGAGTTGAGAGGAAAAATGAAAACATCCAGATTGTTAATCTTTTCACTTGCCTTTCTTCTGGTACTGATTTCTTGCCAGGGCCAAACACCAACAGCGGAAGCACCAGGTGTTGAGGCATCCCTGCCCTTGATTGAAGCATCCAAAGCCGTTGTCCCTGAGAAAGCGATCATTATCAATTCTGAAAATCTGGGGAAATTAAAGTTATCATCCAGTATGCAGGCTTCAACCGGATCAATTGAGTGCGGTTGGTCTAACGACAGCAATGTGATCTCGGTAATGGACATCACACATGCCGGGCTGTACAACGCCAATACACAAACCCTGCTTGCTGACTTTACGGGTGATGAATACACCGCGCTTTACTCAGTTTCACCGGATGCGGGACTTGCCGCATATTCTCTGGATGGAAAAAAGATCCAGATTTACGACTTCAACACCAAAGCCGACAGGAACAGCATCACACCCGAATTTCAATATGGCAACGTATTCTTTTCTCCAAATGGCAATCTGCTTGCAGTTCACTCGCTTGAAACCATTGAGGTTGTATTTTTTGACACTTCCACTGGAAACGAAGTAAATAGATTAAATGGATTCGATACAGCTGCCCCGGTCTATAGTGCACGATTGAGCCCGGATGGAAACTTTCTGCTTTGGCTCTCACGCGGTACTGCCCAGCCAATGGATATCACAACTCAAAAATTGGATCCGGCGCTGAGCCATGAAGATTTCATTGCGGATGCCAGGATCTCGCGCGATAACACAAAAGTTGCCACCGCAGCCGCAGGTACTTTAAATGGCAAAATGCAGCCACTGGTAACGCTTTGGAATTCTCAAGATGGCCGGGTACTCTGGCAAATGGGCAACACGGAATATTTCAGCTCGCTTGATTTTTCCGTGGATGATTCACTCCTGGCAGCAGGAACATTAAATGAAGTGGTTTTCTATGATGTGGGTTCAGGAAAAGAACTTTCGAGATTGCAAACTGGCAGAGATGTGTTCAATAGTCTTAATTTCTCGCCGGATGGCGCCTCTTTGCTTACCTGCAGTACATCAGGAATTGCCTCGATCTGGAAAATTGTCAAATAAATATTTCGTGTTTTTAATCGCATAATATGTATCGCCCTTAGCTTTCCGATGATTTACAGCCCCTTCATTTAAATTATTGATATCCAATCTGCACGCTTGGGATTGACCAATATGGATATTGCTAAAATTAGAAGTAACTTATCTTTTCCTCAGGAGGATTGATTATGAAGACAGTTTCTAATAAACCAGGCGCTTATCGCTGGGCGGTCATGCTGGCCTTTATGGCTGTAGCTGCCATTAACCAGCTATTATGGATCACCTATGCTCCGGTTACCAGTGACGCTGCCAAATTCTACGATGTATCTACCTTAAGCATTGGGCTGCTTTCAATGTGTTTTATGATCGTCTTTATCTTAGTGTCCATCCCCGCTTCATGGGTGATCGATCGTTATGGAATTCGCATCGCTGTAGGGATTGGCGCAGTATTAACTGGCCTTTTTGGCTTACTGCGCGGGTTGGCAGGCAGCAATTATTCGTTCGCACTCATCGCTCAAATAATGATCGCTGTTGGCCAACCTTTCATCCTTAATGCCATCACCAGCATCGCCGCCCGTTGGTTCCCGCCCGATGAGCGCGCAACTGCTTCAGGCCTTGGATCGCTTTCCATTTATCTAGGCATTCTGCTGGGCATGCTTATTACGCCTCTCCTTGCTCTCCGGTTCGGCATGAGCCGAATGCTCTTGATCTACGGCATTATCTCCCTGATACCCGCAATAACCTTCTTCATCTTTGTCAAAGAGCGCCCTGCAGATGCACCAAAGACAACTGAACCAGAAGTACGATCGCTGATGTTTGATGGCCTGCGCGAAACTTTTAAAAGCAACAATTTTCTCCTCCTGCTTGCAATCTTTTTTGTCGGTCTTGGCGCCTTTAACGCAGTGACCACCTGGATCGAGGACCTGCTTAAACCCAGGGGTTTCACAATTACACAGGCCGGAGTCACTGGTGGAATGATGATCATCGGCGGAATAATTGGGGCAGTGATAATGCCCACGCTTTCAGATAAAAAGCATAAACGGGTACCGTTCATTTTCGCTTCTATCCTGGGTGCAACTTTGGGTTTGGCGGGTGTTACGTATGCACCAAGTTATCCCACACTCCTGATTTCTGCCTTTGTGCTTGGCTTTTTCCTGCTCAGTGCCGGACCGATCGGATTTCAATTTGGAGCAGAAATCACGCACCCGGTTCCTGAAGGCACTTCCAATGGATTGCTACTTCTGATGGGACAGATTTCCGGCATCGTGTTCATTTTTGGGATGGAAATGCTTAAATCCCCTGCGACTGGTTCAATGACCGCATCGTTAAATGTTTTGCTTGGTCTGATGGTTCTCGTCCTGCTCCTTTGCCTAAAGCTCAAAGAACCGGATTCCATTTGAACTCAGGATTTAGTTGCCAGTTTATTCAAATCTGATTTAAGTTTTCAAATTAGATGAATGTCATCATCGAGGCATATTTTGATATGCCTCGATTTTTTGCACATTAAGGAATATAGGAAATTCAGATCAGCATTAAATGATCTTGGTAAATACGCGGCTGTATAATCCTCTTACCCAAATTATCCAGATTAACATCTATGAAAACCAATAATCAGGAAGAAATGCTTCCACTGCAATTCACAGAAATGCTGCCCAAGTATGTGGCCTTTGACCTGGAGATCTCCAAGGTTATGCCAGAAGGCTCTGATGATCTCAGGCACTTTCGGCCGCTGGGCATCAGCTGTGCGGCTACCTTGTCCAGTGATGGCGAATTGAAATTGTGGTACGGAAAAGATGTACATGGAAAAATCGCAATCCAAACACCAGTCGAAACGCTCAACGAACTAGTTAAGTATTTGATGGCGAAGAACAGCGAAGGATATAAGATCGCAACTTGGAACGGTTTAGGGTTTGACTTTGATATCCTTCATGAGGAGACAGGCGGCAACCCTGACTGCAAATTTCTGGCGCGCAGGCATTTTGATATGATGTTCCATCTGTTCTGTGAAAAGGGTTATCCCCTGTCGCTGGATAAAGCAGCCAGAGGAATGGGACTTAAGGGCAAGACTGAAGGTGTTGATGGTGCACAGGTACCCTTGATGTGGCAGTCGGGACAGTTTGAAAAAGTCCTCGAATATCTTTCCCAGGATGTAAGGACAACGCTGGATCTTGCAGCGGTTTGTGAAAGCAAACATCATCTGGATTGGTTCAGCAATGCCGGAAAACTCCAGCGCTTTGCTCTGCCAAAAGGGTGGTTAAATGTCGAGGCAGCATTAAAACTACCCGAACCAGACGTATCTTGGATGTCGAATCCATGGCCGCGAAGTAAATTCACGAGTTGGTTGGAAGGGGAATAATCTTTTCGATAATCCACAGGATTTTTTCTAAGTTTATAAGGGGAAAAACAAAGGTTGTTATAATGGCCAACATGCAAGAAAAGAGCATCTTAATCAGGGCCAATGAATACCTGCATACTCCCAAGGGACGCCAGCTCAGTATGTGGTTGGCATTTTTTATCTTCTGGTGCGGCGCAGCAGCGTACCTTCCTTATATTAGTGTTTATTACGAAAGTGTCGGCTTAAAGGGCAGCCAGATCGGGCAGCTTAACAGCATCCCTTATTTTGTATCCTTTTTCAGCAGCATCATTTTTGCTTTCCTGTCAGATGTCACCCGCCGACATAAGCTGGTTCTGACCTTATGTGTATTGGGGATCACAGGAGTTCTTTTTATTTATCCTTCTGCCAGAACTTTTACATCCTTCGTTCCCATCGTACTGGCATACTCACTCCTTCATGCGCCGATCGGTCCGATCCTGGATGAGACCGCGCTTGCCTCGCTTGAAAAACCGGAGCTCTATGGCAAGCTTCGGGTTGGCGGTTCGATAGGCTGGGGAATCATGGTGCTTATCACAGGCTACTTGATCGACCACCTTGGACTGGGTTTGCCGATCATCTTCTATATTTACATTTTCTTTAATTTCATCTTCCTGATCAATATCCGCATCTTGCCTATTATCCGAAAGCATTCTTCTGTGCCAGCAAAACCAGTCTCACCCATCAGGATTTGGGAGATGATCAAGCAGCCGGGTTTTATGCTCTTTATGGTGGTCATCATTATTTGGGGTATCGGAGAATCAAGCATCGGCAACTTCCTTTTCCTGCATATCAAGAGCCTGGGGGGAAGTTCCACTTTGATGGGATTCGCATTATCAGTTTCATTGATTGGTGAAATAATTACTTTTACTTTTGCGCACAAGATCCAGGCGCGGCTCGGACCCCATAAAATGATATTGGCCGCTTTTGTGGTGCTTTTTACCTGGCTGACCGGGCTTTCCCTGATCCGTGATCCAAATGCCATTCCGTTCTTTCAGATCTTCGGCGGCGCTGGCTTTGCGCTTTTGCAGTCTGGCAGCGTGGCTTATGTTGACCAGCGCGCCCCGCGCGAAATTGGCACAACCGCCCAGGCTGTTCGCGGAGCGCTTTATTTTGGTTTAGGTGCAGGTGTTGGCGCTATTATCAGCGGGAGGCTTTACGAATCTTCCGGTTCAGTGGTCCTTTTTCGCACAATGTCTTTTGTTTCTATAGCCGGTTTCCTTATTGGGATCGTTGCTTACCTGATCGAACGCCGCAGAAATTCGGTTAATCCGGGTTAAAAAGGATCCGGGAGTTTTTGGCTCCCGGATTGATACATATAATTTTATAAATTCATGTTTTTTCAGACCAAAATTTATTTATCGTGATCCTATTTTCAGCGTGACATTATTCAATAAGAAATTAAATCAGGATCCTCATTATTTTTTTGAGGGGGATTGAAGCCCCATAAGGCTCATGGCCAGGAACATCATGCTGACCATTCCAACAACTAAATTTGTAAAGAATGCCATGGCTTACCTCTCCTTCTGACCAGCAGTCCGTATTTCGGCGTAACGTTTTTCTGCTTATTTTGGTCGATCTGTTGACTTTCCGTTTATTGGCACCGGTGGAAAAGTCATTTTGAATTAATTATGTGTGTAATATTTAACGCAATATAGACAAAAAAGTTGCGCGAATTTAATAACCAATTGGTTAGTAAAGATGCAGGATTAATGCCAAATACCAGGGATCACTTCACCGCAAATCGGGCAAGATCCCTCTGCCGTTATTCGGTTTTCACGTACAAAATATCCGCTGCGCCTTACCAGAGGCTGTTGGCATTTAGGGCAGTTAGTATTCTCCAATGAACCTACCCGTCCGGGAAGGTTGCCTGCATAAACAAAGCGCAAACCGGCTTCCTGGCCAATATCAGCAGCACGCTGCAAGATCTCGGCGCTGGTACGGTCGGCGTCCAAATGTTTATAAGTGGGATAAAAGGCGGTAACATGCCAGGGGATATCAGCAGAAATGCTGACCAGAGCACGGGACATCTCCCAAAGTTCCACATTGCTGTCATTAAAATTGGGGATGACCAAGGTCACTACCTCAACCCACATGCCAAGTTCATGAGCAAGTTTTATGCTATCCAAAACAACCTGAAGCCGCCCTCCCAGAGTGCGGTATTTTTTATCCGTCATACATTTCAGGTCTATTTTTAAACCATCGAGGAAAGGTTTTAGAGCGTTCAATACTTCTTTTGTGGCGAATCCATTGGAAACATACACACAGCGTAATCCCATTTTTTTCGCAATGGTAAAGATATCAATTGACCATTCTGTCGTAATAAGTGGTTCATTATAGGAAGAAGCGATGATCTCGGCGCCTGCTAATTTAGCTTCATTGACCAATTCCTCTGGTGTGGTTATTTGAATATAATTGCCGCTCCCAGCTGAAGCTGGATCTCGAAGCGCCTGTGAACTGATCCAATTTTGACAGAAATCACAGTGAAAATTGCAGCCAAGCATACCAAAAGTCAGTGCCTTGGCACCAGGCAGAAAATGCATAAAGGGTTTTTTTTCGATCGGGTCCACTGCCATCCCTGCCACGTATCCCCATGGCACCATCAGTTTCCCGTCAAAGTTGGATCGCATCAGGCAAACTCCCCGGCTTCCAGGTTTGATAAGGCAGCGATGGGCGCAGGCGGTACATCGCACCGCCCTGTCCTTCCCGGGCACCGACAGCCAGCCAGGTCGGCTCAGCGCATCAAGTTTTTCAACCAGTGTAGCCATGCTTTCATTATAGCAAGCGGCATTAATGTGCGGTGTATAATCGTTTGGATTCCAACAAAAGTCCTGAGGAGAAAAACTGTGCCTGAACACATGCCAATTTACATCGGGGATAATGCGGTAGAAGAATTTGTAAAGTATTGTCAGAAAAACGATCACCAAAAATTTCTTTTGATCGCAGATGAAAATACGTACCGCGTTCTGGGAAAAAGTGTCCATGAGGCAATGAAAAAAGAGGATTGGGATGTCCAATCCGTTATCCTTCAACCCGAGGGCTTGCATGCAGACAGCGTCACAATTTCGCGGGTATTGGCAGTATATGATGGGCAGCAGCGTATGTTCGTGGCCGTTGGTTCAGGTACCATCACCGACACAACTCGTTTCACAAGCCACCGTTCGCAGAATTCGTTCATCTCATTTCCTACAGCTGCTTCTGTGGATGCCTACACCTCGGTCAACTCAGCGATGACCATTGGCGAACTTAAAGGATCAATATACTGCCATGCGCCGGTTGCGATCTTCACGAATATCCCCACTATTGTTGAATCGCCAAAATGGCTGACCGCTTCAGGTTTCGGCGATCTGACCAGCAAGTTCACATCGTCTTCTGACTGGAAGTTTACTCACATCATTTGGGGATCAAAATATGATCCAGCAATCTATGAAAAAGCACTGGGCGCTGCCAAGCAGGCTGCCGCTGTAGCTGATGGCATTATCACGCACGAACCCAAAAGTATGGCTGCAATGATGCAGGGACAGTTTGAAAGCGGTTTCAGCATGGCCGATTTTGGAAATAGCGCACCAGCCTCTGGCGGAGAGCATCATATTGCGCATGTATGGGAGATGATGTTCCATTGGGCAAAACGTGAAGGTCTTTATCATGGCAATGCAGTTGGTGTTGCCACGATTATTGAAGCGGAATGGTATGAGCGTCTGCGAAAACTGAGCAAAAAGGATGCTGAAGGATTATTATTCCAGGCAAAGATCCCATCGCGGATCGAACAGGAAAGAACGATCAGGGCTGAACTCCCCGAGATCGCGGAAGAATTGATTGAAAGCAACCCCATATATATTCAGCTTTCTGATCCTCAAGTTCTTGATCGCATAAAAAAGAATATTTTTGATAACTGGGATGAGATCCAGACCATTGCCGCCAATGTACCCCCGGCCAGTCAGTTCCGTGAATGGTTAAAGAAACTGGGCGGACCCACAATCAGTGCCGAATTGGATCTGTCTCCAAAGCAGGCGCAAACCGCCATTGACCACGGCCATTACCTCAGAGAACGGTTCTCGATCAACAACATCCGAAAATTGTTTGGCTGGTAAACCTATAGGTCTTCCCTCTCTTTCAAATCCAACGATTAAGTGGTTTGGGATGGGCAATGCAATCAGGCGAAGGTGAATCCCTTATAATTACGCCTGATGGACTCAAAATCGATCGCCACGCTTGAATATCAAAAAATCCTTGACCGTTTATCGGGCTATACCTCATTCAGTGCATCCGCTTCAATGGCGCGCGCGCTTCGGCCTACCAATGATTTTTCGCTTGCAGTTGAACGACAGGCGCGCACTACCGAAGCCAGGCGGCTTTTAGCCGATCATGCTGATCTAAGTATTGGCGGCGCACGAGATGTGCGCCCTTTGGCTGAACTTGCAGCCCGCGGCGGCGTTCTTGCGGTTGATGAGTTAATGGATATTAAATCGACCCTCATTTCCAGTAGAGACCTGCATCGATTCTTCACCAAGCTCGATCTTGAGATCCCAAACTTGCGTGCAATTGCTGCCGGTCTCGAACCCGCAACCGGAGTTATCGAGGCCATCAGTGCCGTGATCTCGGATAAAGCAGAAGTGCTGGATAGCGCTTCCGCCAAACTCACTTTGCTTCGTCACGAGGTCAGATCTGCATATGACAAGGTGATGTCAAAGTTGGGGAAAATGCTCACCGAAACCTCAACAGCCCGGATGCTTCAGGAACCAATAATCACCATGCGTAACAACCGCTATGTCATCCCCATAAAAGCTGAATTCAAGAACCGGATGCGCTGCGTCGTTCAGGATCAATCTTCGTCTGGTGCCACAGTTTTTGTAGAACCATTGGCTGTTGTTGAACATAACAACCGCTGGACCGAAGCAGTGCTTGCTGAAAATGAAGAGGTGCGCCGTATCCTGGCAGAATTATCCACCCTGGTAGGCAGCCATACATCAGAAATCCAGGCGAATGTCCGTGCATTATCCACCCTTGATTTCACCTTTGCCTGCGCCCGCTATTCGGAAGACCTGTTCGCTTCAGAACCAGTATTAAAAGAATTTCCAGGTGGAAGTGATTCAAGTCTTGACCCTGTTTTTAAATTCATTCAAGCCCGTCATCCTTTACTTGATCCGAAAACCGTCGTAGCCATTGATATTGCACTTGAGAAAGGAACGCATGCGCTGGTGATCACCGGCCCTAATACCGGCGGTAAGACCATCACATTGAAAACTGCCGGACTTCTTGCATTAATGGCACAGTCTGGCTTGCACATCCCCGCTCGATCTGGGTCCGAAACCTGTGTTTTTCGGGATGTGTTAGCTGATATCGGTGATGAGCAGTCCATTGAACAGTCTTTATCAACCTTTTCAGGTCACGTGACCAATATCGTACGCATCTTAAAGCTTGCCGGGCGTAATACGCTTATCCTGATGGACGAACTGGGTGCAGGCACTGACCCGCAGGAAGGTTCTGCCTTGGCACGCGCCATCCTCACGTACTTGATGCGGCGGCACGCGCCCAGTTTAATTGCAACACATTATCCCGAATTAAAAGCGTTTGCCCACAGTGCAGAAGGCGCGTTAAACGCCAGCGTTGAATTTGATTTGAAATCTCTCCGCCCAACCTATCGTCTCTTAACAGGCATACCCGGGCGGTCCAACGCCTTGGAGATCGCAAGACGGCTGGGTTTGGCTGAAGAGATCATTCAAGATGCACGCGGCATGATCAATCCCACTGAGTTGCGCGCTGAAGATCTGATCGACGAGATCCACAGGCAGCTTGAAAACGCCCGCCAGGCACGCACAGAAGCTGACCAGATCCGTCAGGATGCCGAAAATATAAAATTACAACTATCCGAAAAACTGGCTGAGATTGATGAAGAACGATTGAAAGTATTGGAAACCGCCCGGGATGAAGCTCGGCAAGATCTGGAAGAATTAAGAGCACAAATTGAATCACTTCGCCGCGAGACTGACAAACCGGATCTGGCAATTTCTAAAAAGAAAGAACTCCGCCGCCACGTCCAGGGTCTGGAAGAAAAACTTATCGAACCACTTGAAAGCGAAACATCGCAAATTATCCAGCCGCGCGCTTTACGCGCAGGCGACCGCGTTTATATTCACAGTCTGAAGACAGACGCCATTGTGCTGGAAATATTTGATCATGAGATTGAAGTGCAGGTTGGTAAAATGCGTCTAAAAACCGAATTCTCAAATATCTCCCGATCCAAAACCGGAAAACCTGGTGGAACAATAGAAATGGAAGCAGAATTATACGGCCGGGATAACAAGTCTCTTTTTCATCCTTCTCCAGGTACCGAACTGCACCTGCGCGGATTGCGTGCGGAAGAGGCAATATCTAAATTGGAACGGTATATTGAGGATGCATTCTCGGCAGGATTACCCTTCGTACGCATCGTCCATGGAAAAGGCACCGGAACGCTGAGGCAGCTTGTAAGGCAAGCCCTGAGCGAATCAACCCTGGTTTCCCGCTGGGAAAATGCCATGGATAATGAGGGCGGCGGCGGGGTCACGATCGCTCATCTTAGTTGAAATTTAAAGAGAAAAGATCGATAGTGGCTGACCTCAAGTCACTATCGATCTTTGTCGCACAGCCTCCCTAATGCTGCGCTGCGATGGTTTTGTTATGAAGAAATGATGTCTTCAGAATTACCTTAAATATTACACCACTTCTTAATAATAAGCAACCCCTTGTTATGACAACATGACATAATACAGGCGGTTTAAGACAGAAGAGCCCATTTTTTGGGCTCTTTTGTGTGTATTTAGAATTTTTTACTGAACGGTGAACGTCGCTTCGGTAACGATCACATCATCCACTGTCAATCTGACCATGTGCGTTCCCACTGGCCAGCCTTCTTCAAGGGAACAGCTGAAATAAAACCGGTCCTGCTCCAGATTGTTTTTCAGAACGATCGATTTTGTGCATGTTTGTTCCAGTTGGATATTATTGGTGATCCATTCTGCCTGCAGCCACGAAAGTTTTCCAAAATCGCCGTTGCCAATAAAGAATACATTATCTGAGGGAGCAAAGACAGTTGTAGCTTCGATTGGATCCATAAGGGCTGTTACGCCTCGTGCGAATTCTGTCCTTCTTATGATTGTTGGCACAGCATCGGCGGGGGGGACAATACTGAATGCATATTCACCTGCAGGCTGACCATTAACGGATAATTCAACCCGATAATTTGGACTGATGTAAAGGGGTTCTTCATGGGTCAAGGAAAAACCAGCAAATGTTTCTTGACTCTGGAAGATGCCTGGATCCTTATTGATTTCTGATAGATCGATGGAGGTCTCAGCGATAATTTTGTCCCTGTACATGAACTTCGCGGCAACTGCACCTTCCTTCGGGCGCCCGTTGATGCGAACAGACACATTGACCTTTTCGGAAGGATCGAAAGATGTTGTCTCTGTCACCGGTGCCATTTTTTCAGTTAAACCTTTTGCAAAGACAACATCCGTGATTGCTATGCCGTCAATTCCACTGGGCTCTTGCCCGGATTGAGCAGCGCCATTACCGCATGCAGTTATTAATATTGCCGCAAATGCTATTGCGAGAAAACTTCTCTTCATTTAGATCTCCAAGGGAAAATTTTTGGTAATTATAGTGAGGTTTACTGGATCAGGAAATACTAAAATCCATTGTTAATAAACCTTTTACGGGTAAGAAAAACCCGCAAAACTGCCTTCGCACAATAATTGAATATTTCCATCATAAACATCAAATTTAATTAAAGCTGCAATTTTCGGGTTACCTTCATGAACTTCAATGATCAGCGTCCGCGAGTCCAGCCATCCTCCGGTCTCATTAAAGAAATCCATTCCCAATTTAATGTTTCCGAAGCAAATGAAGAATCCAGTTCCCGGATCACAGCTCCTGTTTCAATGTTGCCAATTCTTATGCGGGTTGTAAATTCAGGCGGCCCAGAGTTCAAAGAGCCAGACGACTCTACCCAGGCAGCATAAAAACCATCGATCGAAAAAACTGTGTATCCTGCTCCACGGTTACTTGCTGGATCAAGGGGGAATTCGATTATACGGCCTGTCAACAGGTTAGTGACCCGCATGGAGTGATCACCCTTAAGGTCAATACTGGTACTCCCGGCATAAGATCTATCAGGTGATAATCCCTGAAAATTGCGTTCTGCCCCAAGCGCCTGTATATTCTGGTCGGTCTCTAAATCGAAAATATACAGGCCGCTATTGGTCGGAAAGAGCCTTTCCTCACCGCTGAGTTCCCAGGCAGAATTTGTGAACCAGACCTTTCCTGCCTGCGAGCCTGAGGCCTCAACAGCTATAGGCATTAATACCATCTGCATTTTTGCATCTATCATTTCGAAAAAAGGTTTTGAACTACCGAGAGTTGACAGAGAGTCAGCGAACAAATAACTGTGAGGTATGGAGTTTTCTAAAACCATATCAGAAAAGGCTAAAATGGGTTCTTCTGCTACGCCTGCCATTGCAAAAAATGAGTTGGTTTTTTTAAGTTCAAAACGGTTCCGTTTTCACTTTTTATTATGGATTGTTCGGGGCTCCAGGAGGAATAGACAACAGGCAGCGCTATTCCAGAACTTGCAGGTCCAGCGAGATGAAGCCCCTGAGGATCGGTACTAGCAATCCCTGGGATCTTAATACTGGAAATCAATTCACCATCACTGTTGTAACAATCCAGGGTTTCAATATCTTTCTTTACAGCGCACACACCTGCGGGAGTGATGGAATCAATAAGGATCTCTTCAGCAGATGTTTCCAGTGGCGGGGCGCTGCTTTCACCCTCTACGGGAGGGGCAGAAAGTTCGGGCAAGGGGGTCGGATAAATGAGTTTAATGCTGCAAGAAGAAAGGAAAAGCGCATAAATAATGGAGAGCATTAAAGGTCTTCTGGTATTCATTCCGGCAGCTAAATTCTTTTATACAATTCTTGAAATTTAAAATTGAAATTGGTCAATTAATTCGTAAAATAAATCATCCTTAATCAAAGTTCTAGAACCAAATATCTTTTATTGCCTTATCATTCATCAATTTTTAAACTATCTTGTTATGTTTTTTTCCTGAACCCATTACTTCAAAAGTGCCAACCATATCTTTTTCGCGTTTTTTCTGTTCGGGATCCATTATTCGCTATAAACCTCCTCAATTGTAGCAAATATTAAATAAAAGCTGCCAGAAAAAAACTGGCAGTTTTTTAATAATGTGGATTGGCAAGAACCAATCAAATATTATTTAAAGATAAATTTATGTAACTATTTCTTCGCAAGACCATTCTTTATTTCAGTTAGAGTTTCGTTCATGCGGAAGAAAAGGATAAGCAGCTCACAAGAGATCCTTACCACGACTGGTCCTAACACGAGCATGATCAAACCGCCAAGGAATTGTGCTGCGCCGTTACCATAAGATCCAAAGCTCGTTGCCATCACAACCAGAGCTGCGATCACCATTCCAGCCACACCGACCTAAAAAAGTACCTGAATGATTACGGGGGTGATCATTTTTCGAAACTTGAGAAAGTCTTCCATTATTGCCTCCAAATTAATTTGATGTATTTAAAAACTTGATATTTAAAGGTAGTATAGCAATAATCATTTCGGGAATCAATTATTTAATAGCTTTCCCAATGGATCCGAGTTTCATCATATTGGGTGCGCGGTGCTTTTTCTTCTGCCGGATATCCAACATAGATCAAGTTCAATGGAACAACATCCTCCGGAATACCCAGGGTTTCGCGCAAGAGATTAATGATATCCTCTTTGGGATATGAAGCCACCCAGCAGGTGCCCAAACCCATACCCGCAGCCGCGACTAATAAATTCTCGGTTGCCGCGCTGCAATCCTGCACCCAATATTTATATGCGGATTCATTCTGTGCGATTGCCAGATTAGAGCAAATGATGATGATCGCCGGGGCATTGTAATTGCCATATTTAACTTTGGAACGCAGCAAACTGATCTTTGCTTCATCTGTTACAACTACGAACTCCCATGGGCGGCTGTTGCTGGCTGAAGGTGCAGCCATGGCTGCCTTGAGAAGATTATTTATGGTTTCTTTTTCCAGTTTCTTGCGGTCATAGATTCGGATGCTGCGCCTGCTGTAAATGGTTTCAAGAATATCTTTCATGTGATACCCTTTCTATTTTTCCTTAAGTCTAACGTAAATAGCCGCATTGCCGTCTTCCCCTTTGACTTCCTTTATTTCAAACAATTTTGATTTTGCGCGAATAAGTGTTGAAAGCTGGCTATGCCCATAGGTGCGCGCATCAAAACCGGGGTCAAGCTGCCGCAGATGGTGCCCAAGAGTTCCCAAAAAAGCCCAACCATCCTCTTGAACAGCGTTTTCAAACGCCTGGGTCAATAGTGGCGTGGCTTCAGGCTGGGGAGATTCTTTAGGTTCTGCAACTTCCTTGGTATCCACTTTTCGAGAAACCGGTTTTTTGGCAGGTTTTCGGGGCACCAGGTTTTCTGTGTAAACAAACACATCGCAGGCATTTACGAATGCACGCGGGGTTTTCTTTTGGCCAATTCCCATGACAAAGAAACCCTTCTCTCGGATACGTGTTGCCAGCCGGGTATAGTCGCTGTCGCTGCTCACCAGGCAAAATGCATCTACGGTACCGCTGTAGAGCAGGTCCATTGCATCAATGATCATGGCGCTGTCAGTCGCATTCTTGCCGATGGTATAACGGAATTGCTGAATTGGCTGAAACGCATGTGTTTGCAGCGTATCTTTCCATCCTCCCATATTTGAAGTTGTCCAATCGCCATAGGTTCGCCGGATCGTGGCTGTGCCATATTTGCTGGCCTCGGATAACATCTTTTCGATCAAACTGGGTTGTGCATTATCGCCATCGATCAAGATCGCCAACCGACGGTTGTTTATCTGTTTTATCGAATCGTACATTTTAAAAGTCCTTACTATCCTGTTGGATAATTATCTCTGAATTCATTATACCTTTGCGGTTTTTCAACAGACCTCCCTTGAAAACCACAGCTTTCGGTCCGTTTCCAAAAATCCGGTAGATTTCGCCAGGTTGATCATAGCAAGATTATCCGAACTCGTACCCAGTTTCGCAAAATCCATCCCGCGTAATTTAAGTAAGACAAGGCCTTTATTTATAAGTGCTTTTCCCAATCCCCTATTGCGAAAATCGGGGTGGACCCCAATCGGATCGGTTAAACCATTTTTTTCATCGATCAGCTCATTTTCACTTTCATTGATCTGACAAACACAAAATGCCACCAGATGTCCTTCAGAGTCTTGGACTACCAGGTCAAGCTGCGGATCATATTCCGGGCTGGTCATGATTGAACGCCGAAATTCAATCGTCATCTGTCTTGTACCAAAGGCCTTTTGGTGCAGATCAACATAAGCATTAATTTCCTTTTCCCCAACCAGAGGGCGGATAAAAAAGCCCGCAGGCAAATTAATTTGCTGAGGCACTTCCATCAATGGGCGCTTGAAGTACACGCTTTCAATTGACTCACGTTTAAAACCTTCATTTTTTAGACATTCGATTCGCTTGTGGTCATTACCCCAGCAGCTAACATCCAATGTCGGAAGATCCTGCCTCCCGCTGTTTTTATCTTTAATGATCTGATTGCAGAATTTAACTGCAGCATTAAAAAGGGAAGAATAGTTAGCAAGATCGGCGCATTCGAACAACAAGTTGTGATAAGGATCGAGTAAACAAAAAGCCTTTGCTACACTTTCACCGTCCAGCCACACAATCGTCTGTTCTCTAACCTCCTTAAGCGCCAAAAGCTCATGCAAGTCTCTGATATTGGGGTAATCGTTCTTTCTTCCTTGAGGCCTGATTTGTGCGATCAAGCCATTCAGCTTATCAAACTCCGAGCCCTTCGGAAGATCATTTAAACTCATTCTTCTCAGCAACTGATCAACCCTCAATTAAATATTTTGAATAACCATTTATTCTTAATAGATCAAAGGCCTTAAATGCTTCAGGGGTAACTTCCTGTTTGGTTTGAAATCCTTTTTCTGGATATACCAGGATGCGCTGAAAGTCCCCTGCCATGATCTGGGTGATCTCATCGAACGGAATTTCATCAGTAGCATATTCTTCAAAACTAATTCTTGGCGAAGAAATTACCACCTGTAATTCTGGCCAATATCGCTGCACGGTGGCAAGGGCGCGGCGTTCCATATAAGGTTTGTGAACCAGGATGGCCGATTTTATAAAAATTTCCCGGTCTACAAGCAATTTTCTCGTAAAAAGGATATTTTCACCAGTATTGGAGCTTCGATCTTCAATCAAGATCTGCTCTTTTCGAACACCAGCTGATAAAGCAATTTCAGCAAATTTCGATGCTTCGCTTTCCTGCCAGATCTCACTGGTCAGTCTGCCCAATCCGCCTGAACATACCAGCAAAGGCGACCAGTTTTTGTTGATCAGTTCTGCAGCAAATTCTGCAACCCGCAGATCATGGCTGCCCATTGCAATAACGCAATCGCATCTTTTCAACGGCTGGTCAAGTTTTAAATAATCCCAGAGAATTTTTGCTGCGCGGAGAATTTTTTTATCCACCCTTGCCTTACAGCCTTTAGAGCCAGCCTTGAAGCCGGTAAATAAACGATCCCAAATATTCTTTTAGTGCATTGGTTGTTAATGCCAAATTACTTGCATTGGGAATGATATTTAGGATCTTGGTGACCAAAACATCATTCTGGTCTTCGGAGGATGTATCTTCCACTACACTGTAATCTACAGGTAAGGGAGTAACTTCAAAGCCTTGGGCTTCAAAAAGCGAAACGGAGCGCGGCATATGCATGGCTGATGTCACCAACAGGATCTTTGATATTCCGCGTTCATCCAGAAGCTCTTTGGCATAAAGCGCATTTTCATAAGTGTTTCGTGAGCGATCTTCAACAATTAAAGCATCTTGCGGGATATCCATTGATATCAAGATTTCAGCCATATCCTCCGCAGGAGTCGTGCTTCCATCGTTCATCCAGGTGATCTCGCCGCCGCTGAGAAGAATAAGCGGCGCTTTACCTTCCTTAAAGAGTTGAGCGGCATAGATCACGCGGTCGCCTGCCCCATTCATCTCCACTCCTGAACGCGGGTAGGCTTTTGGTTCAGTCCCTCCGCCCAGAAGAACGATCACTTCACCTGATGGGATTTCTTCGGGCGGTTTGTAACGCCATTCTAAAGACCGCGCAATTAAATTGGAAAATCCGCTTGTCGAACTTAACCAAAGGATCATTAAGGCGGAAATGATAAATGTTCTTCTTCGGGTCTGGTTTTTATTGCTGATCAGTGCCAATAAAAGCAATGCACATGCCAACCCCAAGGGGTAAACAAATAATGGAAGAAGTTTAGAAAGGAAAATGAACATTATTATTCAGAAATTATTAAGACCAAAAAGATTGTAACACGCGCTTGTCGAGAATTTTTCAGATAGAATTGTGGAGTCTTAATGCAGTTTACGGGGTTATGTATGTGAAACAAAATGGTGAGAACTTGAGCAAATTTGGCAGTCTAAAAGCAGTTATTTGGGATATGGACGGGGTAATTGTGGACTCGGGTCCGCTTCACTTCAACTCCTGGCACAACACTCTGGAACAATATTCACTTGTGGTCAGTGAAGCGGAGCTGCGGCGTTTGTTCGGTATGACCAGCCCTGAAGTCGTGAAGATCCTGTTCGGCAACGAGGTTTCCGAGGAATTCGTTACCCAACTCTGTGATGAAAAAGAATTGCTTTTCAGGGAAGCCATTCAGAAAAATGCTCAATACATCCCGGGGGTTGAATACTGGCTGAAAGAATTTAAGCTTTCTGGAATCCGGCAGGCAATTGCCTCGTCAGGCTCCCAAGAGAATATTGATGCGGTTCTCGACACGCTGGACACGCGTACTTATCTTAATGCAGTTGTTAGCGGTAAGGATATGCCGAGCAAACCTGACCCTGGCATTTTTATCAAAGCTGCACAACAATTGGGTGTTGATCCGAAGAATTGCCTTGTGATCGAAGATGCCATCGCTGGCGTTGCCGGCGCTAAATCAGCCGGAATGAAATGCCTGGCTATAACAACCACGAATCGGGAAGAAGACCTTGCAGATGCCGCTCTGATCCTGAAAGATCTTGAATCACTGTCGGTGTCTAATTTGAATTCACTTTTCCCTTAAAATAAGAATTCCTTTGAAAATAAGGTGCAGAATTAAGATGTAAATAGAAAGAAAAATAAGACAGTTTAAGTCTATAATCTTGGTCATGCCTGACAGAAAAGAGATATTCGAGGAATTTAAATCAGTTTTTTCTGGGAGCAATTCACTTTTCGATTCTTTTCTCCCCCCGCTCTCATTCCTGGTCATCAATGCATTATTTGGATTTCAAGAAGCACTTTGGGCTTCCCTGGGCATCGGAATAATTATTACCACTTTAAGGTTGCTGCGAAGACAAAAAATTGGCTTCGCACTGGGTGGATTGGGAGCAGCGCTGTTTGCGATTGGTCTGCGGTATTTCCTCAACAGTTCAAAAGCTTTTTTTCTGCCGACGCTCATTAATGAAAGCCTGATCATGCTTGCGCTGTTAGTAAGCATCATTGTCAATCGTCCCGCGGTTGCTTTCACCAGCGCGCTTACCCGCCGCTGGCCTTTAAATTGGTACTGGCATGAACGGATCAGACCTGCCTATACAGAAGTTACATACTTTTGGGTTGCATATTATGCTTTGAAACTAATAATTCTTTTCATGATTTATCGGCAGGGCAATCTTTATCGTCTGGCAATCATTAGTTTTATTAGCGGCTGGCCATCCCTGATCTTGCTGTTAATTATCAGTTATATCTATGGCCAAAAGCGGCTGCAGAAATTGCACGGTCCTTCTGTTCAGGAATTCATTCAAAATATTCCGCCACCCTGGCAAAGCCAGAAGCGTGGATTTTAAATCTGGGAGAAAGAAAAAATGGATCATCAATCGAAACAATTATCAGGCAAAGAATTGCTTTTCAAAGCTTTGCGTCATGAACCTTTGCCAGCTATTCCGTGGGTTCCATTTGCCGGAGTGCATGCTGGTTCGTTAAAAGGATACAGTGGAAGCCAGATCCTGACGGATAAAAACAAACTTCTTGAATCGCTTCTGGAAGTAAACCGCCAATATGATCCCGATGGCCAACCTGTGGTATTTGACCTCCAGATTGAAGCCGAGATCTTGGGTTGCGAGCTGGTGTGGGCGGATAAAGCACCGCCATCCGTGGCAAGCCATCCCTTATCCCTGACCACAGAACTTCCAACACGTCTACCTGAACGAACCGACGGCCGCCTGCCAATGGTTTTGGATACGATGCGCAGCATGAAGGCCCAGGTAGGCGATCATACCGCTTTATATGGGCTTGTCACCGGACCGTTTACGCTGGCCTCCCATCTTCGCGGAACAGAGATTTTCATGGATATGTTCGATAGAAAGGATTACCTGAAAGCGCTTTTATCCTTTTGTACATCCGTGGCACTAAGAATGTCAGATCTTTATCGTGAAGCTGGAATGGATGTCATCGCGGTTGTTGATCCTCTGGTGTCTCAGATTTCTCCCAGACATTTTTCCCAGTTCCTCTCCAATGAATTCCTCGGGCTTTTTGGTCATATCCATTCGCTTGGTGCATTTTCTTCTTTTTTTGTTTGCGGAGATGCCACCAAGAATATTGAGGTCATGTGCGAGACTGCACCGGATTGCATCGCTGTTGATGAAAATATCAATTTGGTCAATGCAAAGAAGATCACTGATCGTTACAATATCACCATCGAAGGCAATATCCCGCTCACAACCCGCATGTTATTTGGCACTCAACAGGACAACATGAAATACATACTGGATATGGTGGATTCGCTGGTGCCGCAAGGTAATGTGCCTGCCAACCTGATCATCTCTCCCGGTTGTGACATGCCATACGACATCCCGGTTGAAAATGTTGTCGGTGCCATGCAGGCAATACGCGATCCTGAAACAGCACGATTGATGGTTGCTTCTTATCAGGCCGAAAGTCTGGATTTGGATTCGGTGATTCTGCCTGATTACAAAACACTCGATCGTCCGTTAATGGAGGTTTTTACTCTAGATTCTGCCACTTGTCCTGCTTGCGGTTATATGATGAATGCTGCGATCCGCGCCTGTAAAGAACTTAAAGGACAGGTTGACATGGTGGAATACAAGATTACCCAGCCGGAAAATGTTGCCCGCCTGGTTAAAATGGGCATTAAAAACTTGCCGAGCATACTTATTAATGGTGAGCTCAAATTCTCTTCTCTTATTCCCAGCAACCGTGAACTGATCGAAGAAATAACGAAATTCATTTAAATGGAATTGCATCTGGTTGGTGGATTTTTAGGTAGCGGAAAAACCACTGCCATTCTTGAAGCTGCACGCCAGCTGATGGATGAAGGTCAACGCGTTGGGATCATTACCAACGAACAGGGCCGGCACCTGGTTGATACTGCTTTTTTTCGCTCCAGCGGTATCCCAGCTCTGGAGGTAACCGGCGGGTGTATCTGCTGCAATTTGGACGATTTTGAAGACCGTATTTCGGAGATCACTTCGAAATTCGATCCGCAAGTCCTCTTTGCCGAGTCGGTAGGTTCTTGTGCTGATCTTGTGGCAACAGTCATCAAGCCCTTATCAGATTACCACAAGACATCCGCTCATCCTGCCAGCCTGTCAGTTTTTTCTGACAGCCGCATGCTTCTGCGCTACCTTCGAGGTATGGAGCTGCCTTTCAGCGAGGGTGTTATTTATATCTTCGAAAAACAAATTGAAGAAGCCCGCCTCCTGATCGCAAACAAGATCGATCTTCTGACTTCTAAAGATGCGCAAGATCTGGTATCCCTTGCCGAACGGCGATATCCCGACAAGCAAATTCACACTCAAAATTCACTGGTGCCAGCTGAAGTAGCTGAATGGCTCTCGCAAATTCGCTCATTAAGCCAATCATCACCAAAAATCTCTCTGGATATTAACTATGATATTTATGCCGAAGGTGAAAGCCGTTTCACCTGGGTAGACCGAGAATATAAGATTAATTTCTCCAAGTCTGAAAATATAAAAATGATTGCCGACTGGGTTAACCTGATCGTGCATAAGCTTGAATCCAAAAAATACAAAATTGCACATCTAAAATTTCTTATTGATGCATCTTCTGATAACCTTAAATTCAATTTGACAAACCAGGATAACCTTGCGGAAAAAATATTTAGCTTAAGGATCCAACTTGATCAATTTAAATATAAAGTCTTTAATATGACTTTCAATCTTATGGTTGAAGGGGATTTCAAAAAGGTGGACACGATTGTTGATGATGTTTTTCAGAATGCAAATCTTGAAAGACGAGTAAGCATCAAGGAAATTGAACGCTTTTCACGTACACCGAGTTATCCAAATCCAACCAAACGAATCGAATAGGAATAACCCTATAATATACTAAGCTATGTAAATTGTTTGGCGGCTGAAACATAACATGAAGTT
>Ga0172371_10003064_pt1 | contig 26109 bp, 25 predicted proteins | sample Lak12m_FD_114543 | JGI IMG/M metagenome (GOLD analysis project Ga0172371, IMG submission 114543) | Freshwater microbial communities from Kabuno Bay, South-Kivu, Congo - kab_022012_12m | ecosystem: Environmental > Aquatic > Freshwater > Lake | place: Democratic Republic of the Congo: South-Kivu... | reverse complement strand
TTCCTCGCCTTCGGGGAAGAGGGACCCGCTGCGGGCGTCGATGACCAGGCGGGCTTCCGGACCGAAAACGCTGCTGACAGCGGCCTCGACGATGGGCCGGTACTTGTCGTTGACCCAGCGCAGGTGGAACTCGCTGGGGGCGAGGAGGCTGACCACACCGTTCTGGATGCCCGCGGGCTGCAGGCCTTCAAGCCACGTCTGCCAGGTGACCGGCGTCACCCGGCCGCGCAGCGTGCGGCGAAACTGATCCCACTCGGCCGGGGAATGCGCCTCCACCTGAGTCCTCCGAGCGCCTCTCCAGACTTCTCCACAGGCCTATCCACAACTGTGGAGAAGCCGACACTTTGGGTGCCTCTCCCTCCGTCCACCCGGCGGGCCTCGAGCGATCCGACTCGGGGGAAGGGCCACCGGGCCATCCGGCAGGGGGCGAGTATATGGAGGGCTCGGAGAGGCCGACAAGAACGACAAATCGCGCCGTAGAGCGATCTGCGCGGCCACGGCAGAAGGCAAAAGGCGTTGCGCCACAAGGCTATTTCGTCAGCCAATAACTGCCAAGCCAGCGGCTGCGCCGCGATCGTGCGAGTAGGCAATCTTTCGCGAGCCCTTCCTGGTTTGCGCGAGCCGCGTTCACCTTTGACAAGGTGGAAGGCCCTCCGTAACCTGTCGGCCCGACCTACCCTCTCTCGTCGGGATACCCCCCATGAAGCGTACTTTTCAGCCAAATGTCCGTCGTCGCAAGAAGAAGCATGGCTTCCGCATCCGCATGCGCACCCGGTCCGGGCGAGCCCTGCTCCAGCGCCGCCGCAGCAAGGGCCGCCGCCGTCTCTCGGCGTAGGAAGCGCCCCTTCTCCTCCCTGCGGGGGCGGACCGAATTCCAACGGCTGCGGCGACAAGGCATACGCCGCCGGGTGGGCGGGGTTACGGTGGTGGCCGCCGCCGGCGGGCCGCACTCTCCCCTGGTGGGAGTGCTGGCCGGCAAGGCCGTGGGCGGTGCCGTCCGGCGGAACCGGGCGAAGCGGCGTTTGCGCGAGGCTTTGGCCCGAGCGCCGCTGCGGGGCGATCGCGACTACCTCGTGATCGCCGGCGAGACGGTGGCGACGGCGCCCTTCGGGGTGGTGGCCGGCTGGGTGGCGGCGGCGGTGGAGGAGTTGAAGTGAGGGAGATGGCAGAGGTGACGGAGTGACGAGCCTGCTCCGGCCCGGCCGGTGGCTGCAGTGGCTGGTGCGCGGGTACCAGCGGGTGTTGTCTCCCCTCTCCGGGCCGCGCTGCCGGTACCTGCCGACCTGCTCCGAGTATGCCTACGAGGCCCTGGGCGAGCATGGGGCCGTGGGTGGGACCTGGCTGGCGGTGCGGCGCCTGGCCCGGTGCCATCCGTTCCACGAGGGGGGCTACGACCCCGTGCCGAGGAAGGTGAGCTAGCACCATGTGGGATGCCATCCGGGAGTTCCTCGGGGCCGTCGTCTCGTTCTTCTACGGCCTGATCCCCAACCTGGGCGTGGCGATCATCCTGCTGACGGTGGCTGTCGGCATCGTGCTGTTCCCGCTGACCCTGAAGCAGACCCGGTCGATGCGGGCCATGCAACTGGTGCAGCCGGAACTCAAGCGCCTGCAGAAGGAGTACGCCGGCGACAAACCGGCCCTCCAGCAGGCAACTCTTGCCCTGTACAAGGAGCGCGGGGTCAACCCCGCCGCCGGCTGCCTGCCGCTGCTGCTGCAGATGCCGGTGTGGTTCGCCTTGTTCCAGGTGCTCCAATCGTTCTCGGCGAGCCCGCTCTCCCTGAACGACACCTGCGCCGGCCAGGAGCCCGGGATCACAGCCGGGAGCGCCTACACCTGCTACTTCGAGGGATTCGTGCCCGGCGGTGAGGCCGGGCAGATCAACACGGTGACGGCCCGGTTGCGCGACGCGACAGAGCGGGAGGAGAACCGGGTGGACTCCGCCTCGGTCGGGGTCGGAGACGCGTTGTCCCTGGTCACGGTGGCTTTGCGTCCGGAATCGGGAGTGGTTCCGCAGGGCGGGGGGCCGGTGGCCTTCACGGTGGAGGTGGTGAACGGGGGGGCCGAGGTCGTGACCTTGGAAGGGCTTTCTGACGGCACGTTCGGGGATCTGCTCGCGCCGGTGAACGAGGCCGTCGGCGGGAGCACGTGCCCCACCGCCGACCGGACGATCGCCGGCGGAACAGCCTTTACCTGTTCCTTCCAGGCGACCGTCCCCGGAGGGACCTCCACCTACCAGAGCACCCTGACGGCCGAACTCAGTGGAGCCGGTGGCGGCCGGGTGAGCCGGGTGGACACGGCGGCGGTGGGCCTGGGCGACGTGATGCCCCTGGTCACGGTGACGGTGCGGCCCGAGGCCGGGGTGGTGTCGTCGGCCGGCGGCCTGGTGCGCTTCAAGGTCGAGGTGGTCAACGGGGGCGGCGAGACGGTGACCCTGGTCGGCCTGGCGGATGACCGCTTCGGCAACCTGACCTCCCCCGGAAACAACCCGACGCGTTTCCTCACGATGGTGCAGAACGGCAGGCTGCACAACGACATCCAGGAGTGGCTGGATGCGGGGCGGCAGCCGGCCGACCCGGCGTGGCGGGACTTCGCCTGGATGAACCTGAGCATCACGCCCCGCGACGCCTTCGGCCTCGGCTTCGTGTCGTTCATCCCCTACCTGATCACGCTGCTCCTCGTGATGGGGACGGCGTGGTACCAGCAGAAGCAGACGACGCCTACGCCGAAGGACGGGCAGCAGAGCCCGAAGCAGCCCGGACAGGCCGTCTTGAAGATTTTCCCAGTTCTCTTCGGGTTCATCTCGTACACCCTCCCGGCCGGCCTCGCGGTGTACTTCGCCGCGAGCTCGCTGTTCCGCATAGCGCAGCAGGACCTGATCATCCGGCTCGGGGAGAGGGACAAGGACGAGAAGACGAAGAGCGAACCGGTAGTGGCACTCGCCGAACCGGAGCCCAAGGCACCCGAGCGGCCGGCCAGGCCGGCATCTGTGCAGCCGAAGGCCAGCAGTCCCGCCGCGAGCTCGAGAAGCCCGCAGGCCTCGCAGCAGCGCGGTAAGAAGCGCAGAAGGAGATGACTCCCATGGAGGAGTGGGTGGAAGTCCGGGCCAAGTCGGTGGATGAAGCCATCGAGGAAGGCTTGAAGGCCCTGGGCCTGGAGTCTCGTGAAGGGGCGGACATCGAGATCCTGCAGGAGCCGCAGCGCGGCTTCCTGGGTTTCGGAGGAGAACCCGCCCTTGTGCGGATGAAGGCGAAGCCCAAGCGGCGCCACCGGCACCGCAGCCGTGGCGGCGAAGGCGAGGGCAATCGCTCCGAGTCCCGGGAAAGTCATGGCGGTGGGGAGCGCCGGCAGGGTCAAGGGCGATCGAGCGGCCGTGAGGGAGATCGGCGCGGGCGTCCGGACTCGGGGCGGCGCGACGGCCAGGGGCGGCGTGACGGCCAGGGGCGGCGTGAGGGCCAGGGGCGGCCACAGGAGCGTCAGAGCCGGCCGCAGGAAACGCGACGTCCTCAAGGACCGCGTCCTGCCTCGGAGGCGCCGTCGGCGTCGGATGTGGCCGACCAGGCCGAGATCGTGCGCGGCTTCCTCGCCGGTCTGGTGGAGGCATTCGGGCTGGAGGGCGAGGTGAATACCCGGGTGGAGGGGGACATCATCTACGCCGAGGTCACCGGTGACCAGACCGAGGCCCTGGTTGGACCCAAGGGGGTCATCCTGGATGCCGTCATGGAGCTCTGCCGGACGATGGTGCACCGGCACAGTCAGGCCGGGGCCCGATTGCGGCTGGACATCGCCGGCTACGCCGAGCGCCGACGCGAAGCACTGCGGATCTACGCTCGTCGACTGGCTGAGAAGGTCGTGGCTGAGGGCGGCGAGATCATGCTCGAGCCCATGAACCCGGCCGACCGCAAGGTGGTCCACGACACTGTCGCCGATATCGACGGCGTGCGAAGCTTCTCGGAGGGCGAGGACCCCGAGCGTTCGGTGGTCATTGCACCGGACGGAGAGCCCGACGAAGACGACGACTGAGGCAGAGAACGCCCGCCTGGGGTGCTGCTGAGCGTGTTTCACGTGGAACGGAGCTAACGCCGTGGACGGAACGGGTGATTCCGTCGCCTGGGCTCGAAGAGCCGCCGCCTGGGTTGGGGTGGAACTGACCTCGGATCAGGAGGACCTCCTAGAGGGCTATGCCGCGTGGTTACGGGCCGAGGCGATCCCGGCCGGTGGCCTCGGGCCGAGGGAAGGCGAGCGCGTCTGGGTGCGCCATCTGGCCGATTCGCTGCTCTTCGGCGTGGGCTGGCGAGGGGAGGCTCCCGCTGAGATCCTGGACGTGGGAACCGGCGTCGGTCTGCCCGGGATACCGTTGTCGATCCTGTGGCCCGACACGCGGGTGACCCTGCTGGATCGGGGAGGACGGCGGGTGCGCCTGCTGCACCGGGCGGTGCGGGCGCTGGCGGTTCCGATCCTGGTGATCGCTCAGGGAGACGCCTTCTCCGTAGCCGATGGCTGGGAGGGGTTCGTGGCGCGGGGCGCCTTGCGGGGGCCAGAGATGGTGGGCCTGTCGGCGCGACTTCTCTCTCCCGGCGGCTGCACGGTCCTCGGGCTGAGCCGGCAAGCGGCCCCGCCGGAGCGGACGCGAGACCTCGTCGGCATCGCCGAGGCGCTTGGTCTGGAGGCGGAATTGGTCGAAGTGCCGACGGAGATCCTTGACGGCCCCGCCTGGCTCCTTATTATGCGGCGTAGTGGATGACCGGACGCTCGCTGCAGGTGTCGTTCTAGCCATCGCCAACCAGAAGGGTGGCGTGGGGAAGTCGACGACCGCCATCAACCTGGGGGCAGCGTTGGCGGCCTCGGGAGAGAGAGTTCTCCTCATTGACACGGACCCACAGGCCAACGCCACTTCTGGGCTGGGGTTCGACAGGGGAAGCTACGGCCACACGATCTATGAGGTCCTGACCGGCGATCTCCCGCTGGAAGAGGCCATCGAGGCGACGCGAGTCAAGGATTTCTTCTTGGTGCCTTCCTCGATCGACCTGGCCGGGGCGGAGATCGAGCTGGTAGCCCGGTTCGCCCGCGAGAGGCAGTTGGCCAAGGCTCTGGAAGGGATGACGAGCCGCTTCGATACGGTCATCGTGGACTGTCCGCCGTCGCTGGGGCTCATCACGGTCAACGCCTTGACGGCCGCGGACGAGGTGCTTATCCCGATCCAGTGCGAGTACTACGCCCTGGAGGGCCTGACCCAACTGCTGCGCAACATCGCCCTGATCCAAAACAACCTTAACCCTCGACTCAAGATAGAAGGCGTGATCCTCACGATGTACGCCAAACGCACGAAGTTGGCCGGAGACGTCGTGGAGCAGGTGCGGGCGCACTTCGGTGAGGTGGCGTACACGACCGTGATCCCGCGTACGGTGCGCCTGGCGGAAGCCCCCTCGTACGGGGAGCCCATCCAGGCCTTCGACCCGTCGAGTCGCGGGGCGCAGGCTTATCGGGACCTGGCCGCCGAGTTCAGGAGGAGACATGGCCGTGCGTAAGTCGGGCCTGGGGCGGGGCCTCGACGCTCTGATCCCGGCCGAGGCGGCGCAGGGGTACACCACCATCCCCCTGGACGCCATCAGCCCCAATCCACAGCAACCGCGACAAGTCATGTCGCCGGAGGCCCTCCAGGGCCTTGCGGCTTCGATCCGCGAGGTCGGTGTGCTGCAACCGATCGTGGTGCGGCGGGGCGAGGAACCAGGCTCTTTCATGCTGGTGGCGGGGGAGAGGCGTTGGCGAGCCTCCCGACTGGCCGGCCTGAAGGAGATCCCGGCACTGGTGAGGGAGGGAGACGATGCTTCCGGCCTTGCGGAGGCGCTGGTCGAGAACCTGCAGCGAGAGGATCTCAGCGCCCTCGAAGAAGCCGCCGCCTATCGGCAGCTCCTGGAAGATTTTGGACTGACCCATGAAGAGGTGGGGGCCCGGGTCGGTCGCAGCCGCCCGGCCATCACCAACACCCTGCGGCTGCTGCAACTTCCCTCGTCCATACAGGGGATGCTGGCCCGGGGAGAACTGAGCGCCGGGCACTGCCGGGCGCTGCTGACCCTGGACGACCTCGCCTACGCCGAGCACCTGGCGCGGCGGGCGGCCGAAGAGGCCTGGCCGGTGCGGCGCTTGGAGGAGGCGGTGCGGGCCCGACAGGAGGGTCTGCCGCCGCCGGTTCGGGTGCGGCGGGAGCGGCCGGCGGAGATACTGGCCCTCGAGGAGTGGCTGGGGGAGCGTCTGGAGGCCCCGGTGGCCATCGAATACGGCAAGCGGGGCGGGGGGCGCCTCACCGTTCGATTCGGGTCTCTGGAAGACCTGGAGCGCATCTACCGGGCGCTGCTCGGAAGCTGATCCCGCCGCCCCGGGGCGGCCGGGGCCGGGAGAACCCCTATGCCGGGGCGTCGTCCCGGGGGCGCGACGAGAGCCATTCCTCCAGGGCGTGCACCACCGCTCGGCCCAGGCGCGGCCCCGGCGCCGGCACCGCCACCACGATGGCCGGGGCCCGGGTCTCCTGGAGCAGGGGCATCACCCGGCCGATGGGAGCGAGGCCGAGGCGAGGCGCCACCGCTCCGGCAAGGGCCTCTCCCGCCTCGCTGTGGCTGAGAGCTGAGGCGAAGTAGAAGACGCCCGGCGTGTCGGCGCCCGGGCGGGAGAACCCCAGGATCATGTCCGCGGCCAGTTCGTTGGCCTGGAGGGCGCGCAGGCTCTCCGGCGGCCGGGTGTCGGCGCTGCGGGAGAGGAAGGCGCGGGCCCCGATCTCCCCGAGCAGCCCGGCGGCGGCTACGGCGGCTTCCCAGGACTGATCCGCCTCGTGGTCGTCGCGGCAGAAGGCGTCGACGAAGACCCGCTCGCCGGCGAGGGTCGCCGGGAGGGAGCGCAGCCAGACGCGCTCCCGGAGGGCGTCGCGCCCCGCCTTGTGGGTCGCCCGGACCATCAACGAGAGTTCCTCGAGGAACTGCGGTCCGACTATGCCGTCCTCGGGCAACTGGCGGTTCTGCTGGAAGTCGAGGACGGCGCGCAGGGTGGAGGCCCCGAAGATGCCGTCGGCCATCCCGGTGTCGAACCCGAGGGCGTTCAGGTCGTGCTGCAGGACGGCGACGTCCTCGCCGTGGAGCATGGGAAGGCGGTAGAAGAGGAGGCGATCCCCCGGACGGAATCCGGCATCTACCAATGATTGCCAGGTAGCGGGGGCCACGGCGCCGTCGGGGGCGAGGTGCCGCGATGCCTGGAAGGCGGCAACGGCGGCCTCGGTGGCGGCGCCAAACTCACCCATGGGGTCGGGCAAGCAGGAGAAGCCGAGAGCGGTCAGGCGCTCCTGGATGTCCCGAACCGCTTCCCCGGCGTCACCTCGTCTATAGAGCGCCACGGCGCCCCCTTTGGTCGCAGAGAGTCAGGCGAGGTACTCGGCCAGATCCTGGAGGAGGGCGGCCTTGGGACGGGCGCCCACGATGCGCGTTCCCGTGGGCCGGCCATTGCGGAAGACCAGCATCGTGGGGATGCTCATGACGTCGAACTGCATGGCCGTCTGGGGGTTCTCGTCGACGTTGAGCTTGGCGATGGTGATCTTGGCGGGATACTCGGCGGCGATCTCCTCGAGGAAGGGGGCCACCATGCGGCAGGGCCCGCACCAGGGCGCCCAGAAGTCCACGAGGACGGGCTTGTCGCCGGCGATGAGCGAGGCGAAAGTGGCGTCGGTGGCGGTCACAGTGTTGTCGGCCATAGCAAGAGGCCGCAAGGCGGCCTTCACCTCCTCCTGATCGGTGCGGTGAAAGGTAGCAACGACGCCGCCGGGCGCGTCATTCCTGGGCCTCCAGCCAGCGCTCGGCGTCGATGGCCGCCCGGCAGCCGGCGGCAGCGGCCGTTATGGCCTGGCGGTAGGAGGCGTCGGAGACATCGCCGGCGGCGAAAACCCCGGGGATCGAAGCCGCCGTGGTTCCGAAAGTGCGCAGGTAGCCGCGCTCGTCGAGATCCAGCTGCCCGCGGAAAAGGGCAGTAGCCGGGTCGTGCCCGATGGCGACGAAGACGCCCTCGAAGGGGAGATCTTCCTCGGCCCCGGTGACCGTGTCGCGCACTCGCAGGCCGGTAACCGCATCGCCGCCGAGCACCTCGACCGGCAACGCGTTCCAGCGCACCTTGACTTTGGGATGCTCCAGGACGCGGCGGGCCATGATGGCCGAGGCGCGGAACCCGTCGCGGCGGTGGACCACGACGACCTCTGAAGCGAAGCGGGTGAGGAAGAGCGCCTCCTCCATGGCGGAGTCCCCGCCCCCGACCACGGCGACCCGCCGTCCCTTGAAGAAGAAGCCGTCGCAGGTGGCGCAAGCCGAGACCCCGTAACCGCGCAGGCGCTCCTCTCCGGGGATGCCCAGCCAGCGTGCTTCGGCGCCGGTGGCGACGATCACCGCGTCGGCGTGGTGCTGATCCGTGCCGTTCACCTCGACCAGGAAGGGGCGGGAGGAGAAGTCCACCCGGCTCACGTCGCCCGCGACGAGACGAGCGCCGAAGCGCTCTGCCTGGCGGCGCATGAGGTCCATCAGTTCGGGCCCCATGACACCGTCGGGGAAGCCGGGGAAGTTCTCCACCTCGGTGGTCAGCATCAACTGGCCCCCGGCCTGGAGGCCGTCCACGACGACGGGGGAGAGCCCGGCGCGGGCGGCGTAGATGGCGGCGGTCAGGCCGGCCGGGCCCGACCCGATGACGAGCAGCGACTCGCTCATGCGGCCTATTCCTCGGGGTCCTTGCGTTTGGTCCTGGCGGACCACAGCAACGCCCCGAAGAGCAGGAAAAGTCCCCCGAGAGCGGCGTAGGCCACCGGCATCGACCAGCTGCAGTTGCTGCAAGCGTGGGCGATGAGCCCGTTGACGATCCGGGCGAGGCCCACGAACAGGAAGATCAGGGCCAGTCCCACCAGGACCGTCATCACCAGCCCGAGGGCCAGGATCTTGATGATGCGGGCGACGCGGTCCACGGTGAGCGAGCGGACTCGCTCGGTGGCCGATTCGAGCATGTCGGGGATGCGCTGGGAGAAGTCGTCCACGATGGCCCGAGGTTAGCGGTCGCGGCGAGAAGAGGGCCGGAGGTGCGCCGAGGGCACCGGGCGAGCCCGCCCGGCCGGAGGTCGGCGGCCCGCCGGATCAGGGATAGACGGCCAGCAGTTCGCAGGTGGCGGGGTCGAGGGCCACCAGGTCGGCGACCGTTGCCCCGTCGGAGGAGAGGAACCACACCACCAGGTCGCGGCCGCCTTCGGCGGCGGTGAGCCGCAGGCCTACCGGGTCGGCATCCCGGAGCAGGAGGCGGGCCTCGTCGAGGCAGCCGGCTTCGCCGTCGGCCGACGGAGCAAAGAGCAGCGCGGGGTCGGCGACGAGCTCCTGGACGGTCTTGTCGGCATCGGACATCTCCCGGGTTTGCATCGTGGCCGGGGGAGCCGTGGTGGTGGCGGCGGCGGTGGAGGCGGTCCCGAGCAGGGTGGCATCGCCGCTCTCGGCGCTGTGGTCCTCGGTGGCGCCGGCGGCGCTGAGATCCCGCTCCAGGGTGGTGGCCGACACTGCGACGTTCGTCATCTCAGCATCGTCATCGCCCACCGAGAGGAGGCCGAAGAGCGGCACCGCGGCCACCAGGGCGGTGAGGGCGGCGGCGGCGACCGCGAGCGGCCACCAGGGGACACGGCGGCGGGAAGCGAAGGCCGGGGTGGCGGCCGGCTCGGGGGAGTCCTCGAGGTGGAGGGCGGTGGCCACCGCGCGGCGCAGTTCGGTGCGCTCGGCGTCGGAGAGCAACGGGGCCGGCGCGGAACGGACGGCGTCCAGAGCCAAGCGCTGGGCGGCCAGTTCGGCGGCGGCCCGGGGATCGGCGGCGATCTCGGCCTCGAGGACGGCGGCCTCGGCCGGGTCGAGGGCTCCGGCGGCGAGGGCGGCGATGCGGTCGGGGTCGTACTTAGCCATGTTGCTCATCACTCTGATGGTCGGAGGGGGGTCGGAGGTTCCCGAGGGCTTCGGCCAGGAGGCGACGGCCCCGGAAGATGCGGGATTTCACCGTGCCCACGGGCACCCCCAGGATCTCGGAAACGGTCTGCAGGGAGAGGCCCTCGGCGTCGCAGAGGACGACCGCGGAGCGGAACTCGGAGGGCAGGGCGGCCAGGGCGGCTTCGAGGTCCGGCCGCAACTCGACCGACTCCAGAGCAACGGCGGCACTCTCGTCGGCGGGGTCGACGCCCTCCGGCAGTGGCTCGACCTGACGCCTCCCGCTGCGGCGGGCCTGGTCGTAGCAGGTGTTCACCGCCACCCGGTAGAGCCAGGTGGAGAAGGCGGAGTGGCCGGCGAAGCGGTCCACCTTGCGGAAGACGGTGATGAAGGTCTCCTGGGTGGCGTCCAGGGCGGCCTCCCGGTCGCGCAGCATGCGCAAGCAGATGGCGAAGACGCGGTCCTCGTGGGCGCGCATCAAGTCGTTGAAGGCGCCCACGTCGCCGCGCAGGTAGCGCTCGATGAGCGCGGTGTCGACTTCGCCCGAAGGGGTCACGGGCGCAACGGTACCGGTTCGGCGGCCGCCCCGGGACCGGCTCAGCGCACCAGGTAGGTGACGCCGATGGCGTTGGGCCCGATGTGGGTGCCCACGACGGAGCCGAAGCGGGCGATCAGCCGCGAGCCGGCGTAGACCTCGTCGAGGCGGGTGAGGAACTCGGCCAGGTCGGGCGGGTCGGAGTGCACCACGGCGAGGCGTTCGATGCCGCCTTCCTGCTCCTGGACGTGCTCCAGGATGGCGGCCAGAGCCTTCTTGCGCGAGCGCACCCGGCCGGCGGCGGCGACCCGGCCCTCCTCGAAGGCGATGAGCGGCTTGACGTCGAGCAGGCCGCCGATGAGCGCCTGGGCCCCGCCGATGCGCCCCCCGCGCCGCAGGTACTCCAGGGTGTCCGGGGTGGCGAAGATGCGGCCGCGCTCGCTGGCGGCCCGGGCAACGGCTTCAACCTCGTCGATGCCGGCCCCCGAAGCGGCAGTCTCGGCGGCGCTGATGACGGCCAGGCCCAGGGCCGCGGAGACCAGGCCGCTGTCCACGACCCGAACGGGGACGCCTGCGGTGTACTGCTCGGCGGCCAGGGTGGCGGACTGCAGAGTGGCGCTGATCTTCGAGGAGATGCAGATCACCAGGATGCCGTCGGCGCCGCTCGACACCATCCGGGTGAAGGCCTGCTGGAACCGGCCCACCGAGGGGGCGGCGGTCTCGGGGAGCGTCGCGCCGGTGGTGAGACGGCGCCAGAACTCGTCGCCGCTCAACTCCTCGCGGTCGACCAATTCCTCCTCGCCGAAGCGGATGGTGAGGGGGACGACTTCGATGCGGTTCTGGGCGAGGACGTCGTCTGGCAGGTCGCAGGAGGAATCGGTGACGATGCGGATCATTTCTCCGTCCGGGTCCGAGTGGGCCAGACCATACCGCGCCGCGGGGCGCTGCGCCGCGCCTTCAGGCCGGGCGGGCCAGGACCGCCAGGTCCCGGGTGACGGTGCGGAAGCCCTCGGAGGCGTAGAGGGCGGCAGCCGAACCGCTGCCGTCGGGGGTGTTCAGGAGCAGGGCGGAGGCTCCCTGCCCCTTGGCCCAGGCGGCGGAGTGGCGGACCAGGGAGCGCCCGATTCCCCGTCCCTGCCAGGCGGGATCCACGGCCACGCGCTGGAGGTATGCCAGCGAGCCGCCGAGGCCGGTGACGGCAAACCCGGCCAGGCCGCCGCCGGGGCGGCGCACCAGGTGGATGGTGCGGTGCGCGGTGGCCTGCACCGCCTCCAGCAGGGCGGTGCGGTCGAAGCGCCAGAACGAGTCGAAGGCGGCCTGGTCGACCCGCAGGGCGTCGGCCAGGCCGCGCAGATCGCCCGGCGCCACGGCGTGCTCGGCGTCGTCGAGGCCGTCCAGTTCGCGGCGCATCAGCAGGAGGCGGGCGTGGGGACGGAAACCGGCCTCCTCCCACGGAGGGCGGGCGGCCGCCAGCAGGGGCGGAGAGAGGACTCCGGCGACCCCGGGCAGGGTGAGCAGGGCGGAGGCGCACTCGCCCAGGAAGCCGGCGCCGCCGCGCTCCACGCGCAGATGGGCCATGGGGGTGGCGTCGTTCCACGGCCGGCCGGCGGCCCGCCACCAGCCGCGCTGCAGGCTCACCGGCCCCGGCCAATCGCCCTCGATGCGAACCTTCACCGCACCCTCGCCACGGCGCCGATGGTAGGGGGCGGGGCGGGATGAGAAGACGGCCGACGATGGTGCGCTGCGGATGTGCGAATCTTGGGGGGTGCGGCTGTTGCTCTACACCCACCCGGCGTGCCGGGAGCACGACACGGGGGGATGGCACCCGGAGCGGCCCGCCCGCCTGGAGGCCGCTCTGGCCGGGGCGCGGCTGGGCGCCGAGGAGGTGGTGGAGCGCGAGGCGCCGCAGGCTCCGCTCGAGGCTATCGAGGCGGTGCATCGCCCCGCCTATGTCGCCCGCACGCGGGAGTTCTGCCTGGCCGGCGGCGGTTCCCTCGACCCGGACACGGTGGTGTCGGTCGGCTCGTGGGACGCTGCCCTGCGCGCCGCCGGGGCCGGCCTGGCGGCGGTCGAGGCTCTGGAACGGGGAGAGGGAGACGCCGCCTTCCTGGCGGTGCGGCCCCCCGGTCATCACGCCACCCGCGACCGATCGATGGGCTTCTGCCTGTTCAACAACATCGGGGTGGCCGCCGAGGCGCTGACCCGGCGCGGTCAGCGGGTGGCCATCGTCGACTGGGACGTTCACCACGGGAACGCCTCCCAGGACATGTTCTACGAGCGGCGCGACGTGCTCTATGTCTCCACCCATGAGTTCCCCTTCTACCCCGGGACGGGGTGGATCGACGAAGCCGGCAAGGGCGAGGGGGAGGGGTGGAACATCAACATCCCGGTGCCCGCCGGCACCGCCGGGGACGCCTACGAGGAGGCCTGGAACGCCATCGTGCTGCCGGTGCTGCGGGCCATGGCGCCCGACTGGATCCTGGTCAGCGCCGGCTTCGACGGCCACGCCGACGACCCCCTGGCCAACGTGAACCTGCGCGAGCCCGACTTCGGGCGCATGGGGCATCGCCTGGCCGAGATCACCCCCGGCCGCCTGGTGTTCTTCCTGGAGGGGGGTTACGACCTGGGGGCCATCAGCGGCTCGGTGGAAGCGGCCCTGAAGGGGGTCGGCGGCGAGTTCCCCGCCCTGACGGGCGACCAGTCCCCGCCCCGGGCCTTCCACATGGTGAAAGTGGCGCTGTCCCAGGTGGAGAAGCACTGGTCGCTGGGGTAGGGGCCGCTCGCCGCTTCGGTCAAGCCGCCCGCCCCGCCTGCCGATAGCGCAGGCGTCATGCCCCGCGACCTCCCCGCCATCGAGTACCTGCTCGCCGAGGCGGCGCAGGCGGGGGCCTCGGACCTGCACCTCAAGGTCGGGGTTCCGCCCACGCTGCGCCTGAACGGGCAACTCGTGCCGATGGCCCACCGCGCCCTCACCGCCGACGACACCGAGCGCTACCTGGACCGCCTGATCCCCGATCGGATGAAGGTGGGCTTCAAGGAAACGAGCGAAGCCGACTTCGCCGTCGACGATGTGGCGCCCCGCCGGGTGCGGGTGAACGCCTTCCGCCAGCGCGGCATGGTGAGCATCGCCATGCGGCCCATCCCCGGCCCGCACATGTCCTTCGAGGATCTGGGCCTGCCGGCCTGCCTGGGCCGGCTGGTGCAGGAGCCGCGCGGCCTGATCCTGGTGACCGGGCCCACCGGGTCGGGCAAGTCCACCACCCTGGCGGCCATGCTCGATGTGATCAACCGGACCCGCCGGGTGAACGTGGTGACCATCGAGGACCCGATCGAGTTCCTCCACGAGGACGCGCTGGCCCTGATCCACCAGCGCGAAGTCGGCGACGACACCGCCGGGTTTGCCGAGGCCCTGCGCCGGGTGCTGCGCCAGGACCCCGACATCATCCTCATCGGCGAGATGCGCGACCTGCCGACGATCGACGCCGCGCTGAAGGCGGCCGAGACCGGGCACCTGGTCCTGTCGACCCTGCACACCACGGACGCCAGCGAGACGATCAACCGGATCCTGGACTTCTACCCCGGCAACCTGCAGCGCCAGGTGCGCCTGCTGCTGGCTGCGGCTCTGCGCGGCATCGTCTCTCAACGCCTCATTCCCCGGGCCGACGGCTCGGGCCGGGTGGTCGCCACCGAGATCCTGATCAACAACGAGCGGGTGATGGAGAGGATCGCCGATCCTGCGCTCACTTCCGAGATCCCCGACGTCATCGCCCAGAGCGGTTACTACGGGATGGAGTCTTTCGACCAGGCCCTCCTGCGCCTCTTCTCGGACGGTGCCATCACCTTCGCCGAGGCCCTGCGCAACGCCACCCGGCCCGCCGACCTGCGGCTCAAGGCCCAGCAGACCGGCCTGCTCTCGACCTAGCCGCCCCGGCCCCGGCCCCTACCATGGCGGGGGATGATCCCCGCCCGCCTCGAGCCCCTGCTCCGCCCCGACGGGGCGCCGGTGATGCTGGCGCGCCGCTTCGAGGCGGCCGGGCACGAGTTGTTCCTGGTGGGGGGCAGCGTGCGGGATGCCCTGCTGGGCCGCTTCCGCGCCGATGAAGAGCACGACTTCGCCACCGCCGCCCGCCCGGCCGAGGTGCGGCGCCTGGTGGCCGGCTGGGCCGACGAGGTGTACACGGTGGGGGAGGCCTTCGGCACCGTGGGGATCCTGAAGGATGGCGCCAGCCTCGAGATCACCACCTTCCGGGCCGAGGTCTACCGCGACGACAGTCGCAAACCGGTGGTGCAGTACTCCGACGACCTGGAGACCGACCTCTCGCGGCGCGACTTCACAGTCAACGCCACCGCGCTGCGCCTGGTCCCCGCGCCGGAGATCATCGACCCCTACGGGGGCCTGGTAGACCTGGGGGCCGGGGTACTGCGCACCCCTCTCGATCCCGGCATCGCCTTCGAGGACGACCCGTTGCGCATGCTGCGCCTGTTCCGCTTCGTGAGCGTCCTCGGGTTCCGGGCCGCCGAGGACGCCGTGGGGGCGGTGCGGGCGATGCGGGAGCGCCTGGCGATCGTCTCGGCGGAGCGCATCCGCGACGAACTGGACAAGCTCTTGGTGGGGGAGCACGTCGAGGCCGGGCTGTGGGGCCTGGTGGACAGCGGCCTCGCCGGCGAGTTCCTCCCCGAGTTGACGGCGCTGCGCCTGCAACAGGATCCCATCCACCAGCACAAGGACGTACTGGCGCACACGATTGCGGTGGTCGGCCGCTGCCGGCCCGATCGGATCCTGCGGCTGGCGGCGCTGTTCCACGATGTGGGGAAGCCCGACACCCGGTCCTTCGGGCCGGAGGGGGTGGCCTTCCACCATCACGAGGTAGTCGGCGCCCGCCTCGCCCGGCACCGCTTGCGGGAACTGCGGTACTCGAAGGAGGAGATCGAACAGGTCTCCGGCCTGGTCTACCTGCACCTGAGGCCGCACACCCTGAAGATGGGCTGGACCGACCGGGCGGTGCGGCGCTACGTGCGCGATGCCGGTGCGCTACTGGAACCGCTGAACTTGCTGGTGCGAGCCGATGTCACCACCCGGGATCCCAAGAAGGCCCGGGCGGTGGAGCGGCGCATCGAGGAACTGGAGGAGCGGATCGCCGTCCTTCGGGAGCAGGAGGAACTGGACTCCATCCGGCCGCCCATCGACGGCCACGCCGTGATGACCTTCCTCGGCATCAAGCCGGGCCCCCTGGTGGGCGAGGTGATGGACCTGCTGCTGGAGTACCGCCTAGACGAGGGCCCCTACTCCGAGGAGGAGGCCTACCGGCTGGTGCGGGAGTGGGCGGAAGGGCGCTCTCTCCCCCTCCTGCCTGCGGCGGCAGAGGGCGGGGGTGAGGGCTCTATCCCCCCTCCCGCGGCTGCGGGAGGGGGTTAGGGGGAGGGCAAAGGCGCGACGTAGGTCCGTCGCGGTCTGGCCCTGCGCCGCCTGCGCGCCTCTCCCGGCGGGGCCGGGAGAGGCTGTGGGGGGTCGCGACCTGGCCTCTGTTGCTCTCTGCCCTCTTCGCTGCCCCTTGAGTGGGCGCCCGCCGGGGGTACCTTGCTGGTCCGACCCCAGAGCGGAGGCGCACGTGAAGATCGCAGTCCTGGGCACCGGGACCGTAGGCCGCACCCTGGCCGCCGGGCTGTCGCTGGCCGGCCACGAGGTGACGGTGGGGACCCGGGATGTGGCGGCGACCCTGTCCCGCACCGCGGCCGACCCCATGGGGACGCCGCCTTTCGCCGACTGGCGCCGGCAGCATCAGGACGTCGGGGTGGAGAGCCTTTCCGAGGCCGCCGCCGGGGCGCAACTGGTGGTCAACGCGCTGAGCGGCTCCGGGTCTCTCTCCGGGCTCGAGGCCGCCGGCGAGAGGAACCTGGCCGGCAAGGTGCTCATCGACGTGGCCAACCCGCTCGACTTCTCTCGCGGGATGCCTCCTTCTCTGACGGTTAGCAACACCGATTCGCTCGGCGAGGAGATCCAGCGCCGCTTCCCCGGCTCCCGGGTGGTGAAGGCCCTCAACACGGTCAACGCCGGGCTCATGGTCGACCCCGCCGGCCTTCACGGCGGCGAGCACACGGTGTTTGTCTCGGGCGACGACGCCACCGCCAAGGCGCAGGTGGTTGCCCTGCTCGAATCGCTGGGGTGGACCGACATCATCGACCTGGGAGACATCACCACGGCGCGGGGCACCGAGATGTACCTGGCGCTCTGGGTGCGGCTCTTCGGCACGCTGGGCACCCCGGCCTTCTCCATCAAGGTGGTCCGGTAGTGCCGGGCGGCCGCTCGGCCAATCTCGACCGGTCGGATGTCTGCTATCTGACGACCATCGGGCGGGTGAGCGGAAAGCTGCACCGCATCGAGATCTGTCTCGCCCATCACGAGGGCACTCTCTACCTGCTGTCCGGCGGGGGGTGAGGGCTCTGTTCCCCCTCCCGCGGCTGTGTCAAGACCGGGGTGATGGTGGGCGGGTGTTCGGGGACATGGTGGACAGGTTGATGGTGCGGATGGGGTAGTGCCGGTAGTAGATGGTGAGCAGGAACCCGCGGATCTTGCGGCCACCCCACGCCGGATGAGCCTCCCGCACCCCGCATACCAACTCCTCCACTTCTGCCGCGGTACGGGCCGGCTGCCGATGCGGGGTTCGCGCCCGGTCCCCCAACCCGGCCTCCCCGTCAGTGGCGAACCGGGACAACCACTTGTACCCGGTGTCCCGTTTCACCCCGAACCGGCGGCACAACTCGGCGAACGACACCCCACCCGCCTCCACCAGCCGGCAGATGTCCCATGTCAAGTTTCTGAGACATGTTCGGGGGCTGGTGGTTGGGTGGTCGGGGTCTGTCGGTAGAGGTCGAGGGGGCGACGCATGCCGATCTCTTCGTGGGGTCGGATGGTGTTGTAGGTAGTTCGGTAGTCGTTGCAGTGGGCAGCGAGGGCGACACCGTCGCTGATGTCGTGACGGTAGAGCCGCTCGTATTTGACCGTGCCGAAGAACCGTTCGATCCGCCCGTTCGTCCACGGCGCCTTCTTCCGGGTGCGGATGTGGGTGATGTGCCGTTGGGAGCGAACCCAGCGGGTGAAGCCGCCGCTTTTGAAGCAGGGTCCGTTGTCGGTGACGATGCGCAGGCTGCCGATCTCGCCAGTCGCCGGGTCGGTGAGGTCCTGGATCCAGGTGACACCGAGGAGCGCTTCGACTTCGGCCAGGGCGGCCTCTAAGAAGCCGATGGCATCGGTGGTGGTCTTGGTTACCGTGACCGTGCACGCCAGGCTCACCCGAGTCCAGTAGTCCACGACACCCCCCAGGTTCCAGGTGCCGGCCGCCCCAGTTTCGAACTCGGAGAAGTCCGCCTGCCACAGCCGGTTCCGTCGTGTCGGCGGCATGATGAACCCCTCCCTACGGACCCGGGCGAGGTGGCGGACCTCGCCGGTGTAGTTCGGTGGCAGCAGTAGATGGTTACGGGCCAACACCCGGTAGACGGTCGAATCCGACACCCGGTGGCCATCGTCGAGGCGCAGCAGTTCGGCGATCTTGCGGTGCCCCCAGGCGTCCCACTCGCCAGCCTTGGCCTTGGCGTCAACCTCGACCGCGTCCTGAGCCGGGGTCGGCCAAGGGCCCTTCGACGACGAGCCGGCCTGCCGCCACCGGTACCAGGTCGACCGTGGAATCCCGGTCAGCTCACAGCACCGCACCACCGTCATCACCGCGTTCACCCGTTCCTCTTCGAGGATGCCGAAGGCGGGTAGAGAGCCCCCCCTTTACGCCACAAGCGAAGCTCCATGTGCGCTTCGCCCAGAGCACTAGTCAACTGCTCGACCTCAGCGGCCAGCGCCCGCTCCCGCCCCGACGGGCCATGACGGGCCCCCTCAGCCAGGGCCCGTTGACCGCCGGCCAAGAACAGGTCCCGCCACTTTGAGATCGACACCTGCGACACACCCTCCCGGCGTGCCGCCTCGGCGATCGAGATCTCCCCGCGTAGCACCGCCAGCACAATGCGGCTCTTGTCCTCCACCGGCCTGGTCGGCTGATGGCCCATCACCGATCTCCTTCAGGTCAGGCACCAAACCACGACCTGTCCCGGAAATCTTGACACAGGACATCACCATGCCAGGAGCGCCCGCCTGAAGGTCACCAGAGCTCTACCTCCAGCGCTTTGGCCTCCGTCGGCGGGACCAGGACTCGCCCAGAGTCCTCCCGATACACCTCGAGTTCGTCTAGCCATCCGTTGATGACGTGAAGTAGGACGTGAACGACCACGCCATCGGCATCTGGGTAACTCGCCTCAACAGGGATCCGCCGGTTCACGACGGCGGGCATTGTGTCTCCGGGATGGAGGCGGAGACTGCCGTTATCGTCAAGCGGGGTGACCAGCGTGGTCGCTAGCTGCCGAGCGAGGGCGGGAGCCCCCACGAACAGGGACTCGACGAACCTCGCAAGCAGGGCGAACTCCTGACCGGTCGGCCTGCGGGCCATCGTATTCGTGTCGTCATGGGACATAGTAGGTGCCCACGTTGATCGTTCCGTCCGACAGTGTGTAGGCGCGGTACTCGATGGTGGTTCCGTTGACTTGAACACGCCCCCAGAATGAGCCCGTCGTAGATGCATGCGACGCTTCAGCCGTCACCCGCTGGAGAATCGTCGATTCGACCTGCGTCGCTGATAGGCCGGTCCCTTCGAGGTGGCGAGCACCGTGACCGAACGCCACCCGTGGCGTCACCGCTTCGAGAACCTCGTCGAAGGTGTTTGTGGCAACCTCGTCGACGCGGGTAGCACCGGGCGGTAGCGGATCTGGGATAAGGATGCTGCCGCAGTCGACTGCTGCGCCGACGGCATCGCCTGAGGTGATGGACACCCCGCAGCCAACGACATCGGCCCCAGTATCGACCGCGGTCAGCAGTGCAACGATTGCCGGCCCGCCCCACAGGGCCATGAGCAGCCCGCCGATCCCTATCGTCGGTCGCTTGGAGTAGTAAGGGCTCCAGATGAAGCCGACCGTGGAGCCACCGCCTCGCTGCCAATGTCCTTGGAGGTAGTTCCAGTCGGCGTCGGTGTACTTCCAGTCGATCCAGTCGGCGTAGCCAGGCTGGGTGAAGGTCCAGCGCAGCTCCCAAGGGTTGGAGAGCACGTGTCCGCTGGGGTCGGTGTAGTTGGCGGGGTTGTTTCTGACGTATTGGTACCGGTTGTACGCCTGCGGGTCTGCCGGGTCGGGGATGAGGGTGTCGGCTTGGGTGAAGTGTCCGTTGCGGGGGTCGTAGTAGCGGGCCTGGTAGTACATGAGCCCGGAGGCGACTCCGCCTTCCTGGTCGGCTTGCTGGCCGGTGTAGGTGTGGTTGGTGGGCAGGCCTGTGTTGTAGGTGGTGCGGGGGGTGCCCCAGGGGTAGTAGCGCTGCAGGTAGCGGGTGCCTGGGTCCCCCGCGGTCCACACGGTGGAGACTGAGCCGAGATGGTCGGCGAAGGTGAAGTCGATCTGATCGCCCCCGTCGGGATCCCACAGACCGCCGGTCTTGTTGTTGGTTCTGATCGCGGTGACGCCGCCGCCGAGGTCGTAGAGGCTTCTGGTTTGGGTGACCGTGCCGCCCGGGGTGGTGGTGTCGACTTCCAAGATGCCGGCGATGTGGTAGGTGTATGCGCCGGTGCCGTGTTGGACCCTGGTCCGCTCGCCGTCGGCGGTGTAGACGAACGTCCAGTCCAAGGCGGGGGCGGGGACGTCAATGCTGGTGAGCCAGCTGTCCGCGTTGTAGTTGTAGAGGGTGTCGTGCCCGGGCTCGGTTCGCTCGGTGTGGTTGCCAGCATCGTCGTAGGTGTAGGTGACGCCGCCGGCGGAGATGACAGCGTGCGGGCCGGCATCCCCCGCGCCGGCCTCGTTGCCGGTCCCGTAGGTTTGGGTGGCGCCGGCGAGGCTGGTGATGTTGCCTACCGCGTTGTAGGTGTGGGTTTGGTCGAAGGGTGCGGTGCCGGTGGTGCCGTCGTAGGCGGAGCAGTCCGCGTTGCCGGTGAACGCCCGGGTGAGCATGCCCCGGCTGTTGTAGGTGTAGCACTGCCGTTGGTCGGAGTTGCGGTAGTCGACGAGTTTGGTGACCAGGCCGGTGTCGTCGTAGCTGTAGCCGAGACGCTGGAGGCTGTATTGGTCTGCGGAGGGGTTGTGCAGGTAGGAGCCGCCCCGCAGTTGGGTGACCCGCCGGGTGGCCGAGTCGTAGAGCCAGGTACGGTTCGCCGTGTCCCGCCACGCATCGTCCAGCCAGACTTGGGGGCCGAGAGCCCAGTAGGAGGGTTGCCACTCGTTGGTGTAGGAGGTGGCCCGCAGATACGTGTAGCTGGAGTCGAAGCTGGAGGTGATCGAGTAGGGCCTTCCGGCGCCGTCGTAGCCGTAGGTGACTGCTTCGGGATCGAGGACTTGGGTGCCGTCGTTCACCGCCGGATAGGTCACCTGGTAGGGCTTGCCGTCGTTGGTGTAGCTGAAGCCGACGGTGTAGGAGTCCCCGTCGAGAGTCCAGGCCTGGGACAGGGGCAGCCCGTCAGCGTTGAAGTCCCCCACCCTGGTGTCAGCCACCCCGGCGGTGGCCCCGGATTGGGTGGAGACCAGCAGGCCAACCGCGTAGTCCACTCCGGTGCCCTGATCCCAGGTGTAGGCGGCGAGGAGGGTGTTGTTGTCGCCGGTGGTGTCCCGACGCTGTTTGACACGGCCCAGGTCGTCTCGGACCAGGGTGATCTCTATGCCCCGCCCGTCGGTTTGGGTGATCAGATACCCGGCCGGGTCGTAGGTGTAGGACCACAGGCCGGAGTCCGGGTCGTCCAAGGTGAGTTTGCGGCCCGCCAGGTCATAACCCAGGCTGATGGTGATGTCATCGGCGGTCGAGGTGGTGCCATAGTCGTCGGTGACTGTGGCCAACTCCCCGCGGGTCGTGTAGGTGTAGGTGACATCCCCACCGTCGGGTTCTTCGACCAGGACCAGTTCCCCGTGTCCGTTCGCATAGGACTTGAGCCAGCGGCCCTCCGCATCCGTCTCGGTCACCCAGCTGCGGCCCGAGGTCACCCCGTAGGCCGAAGTCGATTCCCACAGCTCGGTTGATCCCGCCCAGGTTTCCACCCGGATGGGCCGGCCTGCCCCGTCGTAGTAGGAGCGGGTGTGGGGGCCGACCGCTACCCAGGTCGGATCCACCCAACCCGACCCGGCGGCGGCCGACGAGTAGTAGGCGCGGGAGGCGAAGTCGGCGAGACCAACGTTGTTGTAACGCAGCGAGGTGAGCAGGCTGCCGCCGGCCGGATCCGGTGTCTGGGTTTGGATCTGGCGGCCGAACCCATCAAAGAAGCTGTAGGAGTACAGCCAGGACTGCGAGCCGGTGCCGGTGAGGGTCTGGGTGCACACCGACGCCATCCCCGAAGACGGGGTCGAGTAGGTGAACTTGAGACTGGGAACGGCCAGCGGCACCCCGGAGGTGTCATGCCGGGTCGGTTTCCACACCTTGAACAGCCGCCCATGCTGGTCGTAGGAGAAAGACGTTGTGGTGTCATACGGGCTGTTGGTCACCGTCACCGAGGTGGGTAGGCCCCGGCCCGGATCCAGCACGGTGGTGGTGACCGGATCCGCCGCCGGGTCGGCGGTCTGCACCGTCTCCACCGACACGTAGCCGTAGGTCGAGTTGCGGGTATAGGTGGTGATCAGCCCGTTAGGGTCAGTGGTCGAGGTGGGCCACAGGTAGGTGGGGTCGTAGCTGGTCCAGGTGCTGGCGGACACCTCGGTGGGCGACAACTGCGAGTAGACCCGGGTGCGGGTCAGGTTGCCCCGGCCCGGCCGGGTGGTGTAGTTGGTGGCCCCGTCATAGAACAGGCGGGTCCGGGCCACCTCCGTCCCCCCCGACGCCGCGTCGAAGACCTGCACCTGATTCGGCAGGTAGTACGGGTCATAGCCCGAGAGGGTCGACTGCAGGTAGGTGGTGTGGGTGCGGCGCACCTGATCCACACCCGCCACCCCGTAGCGGGTCTCATCGGATAGGCCGTGGAACCAGGCCAGGTCCAGGTACGCGTAGTCGGTCTGGGTGGTCATCGCGTTTCCGGACCCCCAGGTGGTGGCCAGCTGGCGGGACGGCGCCGACCACCACGTGTCACCCGCCGATGTTTGGTCCCAGGTGTAGTAGGTCACCGTACGCGACAGCGAGGTGCCGCCGGAGGCGTAACGGCGCACCTCGGCCCCCAAGCCGGCCAGCCAGTCCTCGTCCTGGCGCAGGGTGGCGCCGGTTTCGCTGGTGGTGAAGGAGACATCCGGATACGGCAGCTTGTCCGACCAGTAGTCCCCGTACATGCCGGTGTAGAAGGTGTGCACCACATAGGCGCCGGAGGTGTCGGTGACCTTGACCTGACGGTGCCCCCGATAATCCGACCAGAAACCGGTGCCGTCGTCGTAACGCCAGGTGGGATAGGTCAGATAGGTGTAGGTTTCGGTCTGCAGTGGCGACTCGCCGGTCCCCAGCCGGCGGACCTGGAGCACCTTCCACTTGTTCCACAGGCCCGGCCCGTAACCGTCAAGAGGATCCGGCTGGTAGAAGTCATCACACGGACGGCGAATCGCGTTCCCGTCGTTCGGCCACGAGTACACGTCGTTGCCTGTGTCCTGATCATTCCAGGGGTCGGACTGGTAATGCTCACAGTCCCGGGACTTGCCCAGGGTGAACTCGACCACCCCGCCCAGCTCGTTAGTCAGCTTGATGAGCCGGGGCGCGTACTGCGGGGACACCACCTGCCACTCGGTGTCCAGATCCAGGTAGTTCGCCCGGTTCGGCCGCCACGTGTACTCAAACCGGGTCGGCTGCAACTCATCCGCACCTGACAGGTTCTTCTGATGGACCGAGATCAAAGTCAGCTTCGGGAGACTCGTCTCCTCACCGGGATCCTCCCCCGGTCCGGGCGGCGAATCCTCATCCCCCGAAGGACCGGGAGCGAACGAGTAGACAAGATCCCAGCGGCCCACCCCCACCCACGACCCCCCAGCCTTGTAGAAGGAGAGGACGCGGCCCAGCTCTTTGTGGGTGAAGAAGGTCGGTGACTGGTCCGGGGTCTTCGCCCCGCAATCCGACGTCGCGCAATACAGATCCACCGGCACATCCGGAAACAGGGTGCCGTCCTGTTTCTGCGTCTCGGTCTTCGACCCGAACGGACTGCAAGTGGTCTGCGGGTCGCAGCGCCAACCCAAGGTGAACTCCACCCGGGCGTGATGATCCTTCCCCGGCCCGTCCCCGTACTCGGCCGCCACCAGATTCCCACCCCGCACATACAGCCGTGGCGTGTCCCCGGTCCCCGCCAGATACCAGTTGGTTTCCTTCTCGTAGAAGAACTCCACCCGATACCCGTTGGGATCCTCGATCCGTTCCAGATTCCACTGCCACACCTTGTCACAGGTCGCCCCACCCACCCCGGCCCCGCACCAGTTCAGATCACCATCATTCGAATCGGTGAACACCCCCGCGGTGAACGCCGAATTCGAACCGGACACCTCCTGCTTCCCGAACATGTAACGCAAACCATCCGGGGTAGTCACCCGCCACCACTCCCCCTGCTGGTCCCCGTTCGACGCCCCCGTCAGCAGCTCCACCCGCCACTCCGGATCCGACTCCAAACGGAACACCCCGGCGCTCACCTCCACCAGAGGGGAGGCCACCCCACCCAAAGTCAGGAAGAACACCCCCTCATCCGCCGGCCGGAAATCCCCCGACGCCCCATACCAGTCCGCAGCCAAAGGCAGCCGCCGAGACACGTATCCGGGATGAAACGACCAGCCCACCCCCAACCAGCCCGACTGCGTGTTCACATGAGACGTCAGACCATCCACCGACCCCGACGAATACCCCAACGACACCGACGGCTCCGGCCCCCAAAACGCCGGCGGCACCCCAATCGGATACGACAACTCCAAATGCCCCGTCCCCACCCCCACCTGATAGGCCGCCAACAAACCCAGCGGGGTCGCCGTGAAATCACCCGACGGACCCGACCCGCCCGAATCCAACACAAACACCCCACCACCCGCCCCGAGCCGATCCGCCACCGACAACAACCCGGCCGCCGCCTCCGCCGTCGTCTCCGTATCCGACTTCGGCAGCCGCAGATCCCCATCCGCCACGTCAAACGAAATCGACCGGGACAATGGATCGTTCACCGCCCCCACCGGAACCCACCCTCCACAGGCAATCGCATCCTTCTCATCCGCCTTGCAGTCCACCCCCCGCAGGATCCGAAGACGATCCACCACCCCCGCCGAATAGCCAAACGGAACAGCCGAATGGTCCAACACCACCGACGCCACAGCCGCCACCGCCCCGTCAGCCGCGTCAGCAGCGCTCAGATCCACCAACACAGCCACCCCAAACGGAGACAAGGCCGCATCCCCCGGCAACACCTCAAGATCCGCCCACAGCGAGGAATCCGCCGACACCCACACCGGCAAGCCCTCCGCCGCAGCAGCGGGCCCATCAGCCTCCACCCCCACAACCGCCCGGCCCGCCACCATGCCTGCCCGCCCCGAATCAGGATCCGACAAGCCCACCACCCACGACCACGGATCCAACACCGACACCACCACATCATCCGCCACCACCACCCCCAGCGCCGAATCTGGCGGCCCCTCCACCAACTCCACACCCGACTCCACCACCCCGGACGCCTCAGCCGACCCGGCCGAACCAGCAGCCCCCTCCGCCGCCACCGCCGGCGCCACCCCCACCAGCAACACCAGAACACACCACAAACCCAGCAGACGGACCCGGCGCAACATCAGCGACCTCGCCCACAGCCGGCAGACAGCCAGACCCTACCAGGGCCGGCCGGTCGACACCGGCGACCCCGGCTCCTTGTCAACCCCCAGCGTCCCATCAACCCTTCCCGCCCCCCTACCCCACCTTGCCCAGCAACCGGTCCACCTTGTAACCCGAGCGGTCCTCGGCCCGGGCCAGGGCGGCGACCAGTTCGGCGGCCCGGTCGAGGATCGCCTTGCTCTTGGAGCCGAACAGGCCGCCGGCCACCAGGCCCCGCCCCAGCGAGCGGAAGGCGTCGCGGTCGAACCACGTCACCCCGCCGTGGTCGTGGACCTCCAGCAGGGCGGCGACCTCGGCGTCGGCCAGCAGGGTGCCCATGAGGCGCCGCAGGCCGGCGACCGAGCCGCGGCTGCGGGCCCACTCCCGGGCGGCGGCGGCGTGCCGCTCCGCCAGGGGGATCACCCGCGACCAGTCCCCCACGCCTTCCAGACCCAGGGCCTCCAGCCGCACGCCGGCGCGGCCGCCGGCGAACAGGTGGGTCACCGCCCACACCGCCAGCCAGGCCGGGTCCCAGGCGGGCGGCCTGCCGTCGAGCGCATCGGCAACCTGGGCCAGCGTGGCCAGCTCGGCGGGGAATTGGGTGAACGCCCGGCGCCGGTCGGTGGGATGGCCCACCATCGCCGCCTCATCCAGGAAACGACCCAGGGCAGCCTCGACCTCGGGGTCGGCGGCCTCGGCCCGGCCGGCGAGCACCGGGCGGCACACCTCCACCAGGTCTCCCAGAGCCGCCCGCAACGGCTCGGTGCGCAGTTCCTCGATGGCGGCCTCCACCGAGGGGATCGACC
>Ga0172371_10003063_pt1 | contig 26116 bp, 28 predicted proteins | sample Lak12m_FD_114543 | JGI IMG/M metagenome (GOLD analysis project Ga0172371, IMG submission 114543) | Freshwater microbial communities from Kabuno Bay, South-Kivu, Congo - kab_022012_12m | ecosystem: Environmental > Aquatic > Freshwater > Lake | place: Democratic Republic of the Congo: South-Kivu... | reverse complement strand
GCAAATAAATGAGCCGCCCTTACGGGCGGCTCAAAAAGTATTTGCTCGCGCGTCCACCTGTGGAGGGCGGGATTCGCAGCCGAAGACATTTTACGGCACATGGCTGTCGATCTGCGCTGGTCTCTCTTACCCGCACGAGCAAATCAGGAAGACAAAACGGCCTCGGCTGTAATGCCTTCGATAAATGAATCGTCCTCAGAGAAGGTATCCTTTACCCTTCAGTGAGGCTCTAATACTACCATTGTACGCACAATTGCCATCATTGCAATACCCTGGGGAGTGCAGGGCATTCGCGATAACTGAACGTTTCAATCGCCTTTCCTTATAAAACCTGACAAATTAAGTACTGATTTAAGCTACCGTATTTCTATGGTTTTATGTAAACGAAGGGTGATGGCGGTGAGGATGAGCTGTCGTCTACAATTTGCGGCTAATCGGCTGCAGGGAAACATCGGCCGGCCGCTGAATATATAATACAGACCCATGAGCGAGCTAAAAGAAAGCCAGAAGACATCCGCGCGGTATCCCTGCCACTGCTGCCACAAGAAGGCCGTGATCTACTGGTCGGAAAAGCGGCAGTGCTTCATTTGCGAGAACTGCCTTAAGACCTTCGACCGGGCCATCATCGCCAGGCGCAACGACATCGCGCTCGAGCAGCTCACCCTCTGCTAGACAGCTTCGCTTCACGGTTCATCCCATGCCAGGCATCCCAGTCTGGCGTCATTTTCTGATACTGCGGCCAGCAACGGGTTTCGCTCGGCTGCATCAAAAGATATTATTCCCATGTTAACCAACGGCAATATGGAGGTTCTCCCATGGCGAAGAAAGTAGCTATCCTCACCGGCGGCGGCGATTGCCCCGGGTTGAATGCTGTTATCCGCGCGGCTACGCTCAAGCTGATCCGCGCCGGTTATGAGATGGTCGGCGTGCGTCACGGTTGGCGCGGCCTGCTCGAGAACGAATACATGCCTCTCGACCTCCATTCGATTTCCGGCATCCTTCCCTGCGGCGGCACCATCCTGGGAACCTCGAGGACCAACCCCATGAAAGAAGAGGGCGGTGTGGATCTGCTGGTGGACAACCTGCGTCAGAACGAGATCTGGGCGACAATCGCCATCGGCGGTGACGACACCCTGGGCGTTGCCAACCAGCTGCATGGCAAATATGCGCTCAACATGGTGGGTGTGCCCAAGACGATCGACAACGATCTCTCCGGCACCGATTACACCTTTGGTTTCGATACTGCGGTGCAGATCGCGACCGAGTGCATCGACCGGCTGCATACGACCGCCGCATCCCATGACCGCACGATCGTGGTCGAGATCATGGGACGGCATACCGGCTGGATCACCATCATGGCGGGCATCGCGGGAGGAGCGGATATGATTCTCATCCCCGAAGTGGATGTGTCGGTGGAGGAGACTTGCGAGATCCTGCGCCGTCGTCACGCGACCGGCAAGAACTTCAATATCGTCGCCGTAAGCGAGGGCGCCAAGCTGACGACCAAGGAAGGCGAGGAGCAGATCGTGACCCAGTCCGACGAGGTCGACGCCTTCGGCAATGTGAAGCTCGGCGGCGTGGCCAATCTGCTGGCCAAGGAGATCGAACGCCGCACCGGTTTTGAGACCAGGGCGACCGTGCTGGGGCACATCCAGCGCGGCGGCACGCCGACCGCACACGACCGCGTGCTGGCCACCCGTTATGGCGTGAAGGTGGCCGAGATGGTTCAGAACGAGGAGTTCGGTCTGATGGCGGCGCTGCAGGGAGACGAGATCGTCGCCGTGCCTCTGGAGGTAGCGGTAGGCGAGCGCAAACTGGTGCGGCCGGAGTTCTGGGAGCTGGCCAAGACCTTCTTCGCCTGAGTCGCGGGCGCGCGTCCAGGATTCCCGGGAGCGCTTGCAGGATATAATCTGGGTAAACAGAAGTCCCGATGGGATAACAGCTTTCCAGCCGGATAAATCCATGAACATCCCGGAAATCATAGTCACGCACGCCAATACCGACTTCGATGGCTTCGCCGCGTCGGTGGCGGCGGCCAAACTCTATCCCGAGGCCAAGATCTGCTTCCCGGGATCGCTCAACCGCAACGTCCGCGAATTCTACAACCTTCACGCCGACGAGATAGACACAGTCGATGTCTCGATGGTCGAGATGGACAAGGTGCGGCGGCTGATAATCGTCGACACCATCCACTGCGGCCGTCTGGGCGAGTTCGAGAAAGTCTGCCCCTCGCCCCAGGTCGAAGTGATCGTCTTCGACCACCATCGCCTCGGAGCCCCCTCGGAAAAACCGGGCTTCGTGGCCGACGAGAACTACGTGCTTTCGCGAGACGGCTCGCTGGTCACGACCATGCTGAAGATCATCCATGACCGCAAACTGGAGGTCTCACCGCTGGAGGCGACCATCTTCGCGCTGGGCATCCACGAGGACACCGGCTCGCTCACCTTTCCCACGACCACTCCGCGCGACGCCGAGGCGCTGGCATTGAGTATGCGGCTGGGTGCCAACCAGGGCCTGATCGGCAAATATCTTCACAATCCCCTGAGCGAGGACCAGCGCGAGCTGATGCTGGAGCTGATTGACGAGCTGGACCAGAACCGCGTTGGCGACGTCGAGGTCTTTGTCGCCGCCATTCACAGCCCACGTTATGTCGATGGGCTCAGTGTCGTCGCCCACAAGATCATGGATGTGACCGACTGCCAGGCGCTCATCATCCTGGTCGAGATGGAGGACCGGGTCTTCGTCGTCGGCCGCAGCAAGAGCCGCCTGCTCGACGTGGCCCGGGCGCTGGCGCTCGTTGGCGGCGGAGGCCACAGTCAGGCGGCCTCGGCGATCGTCAAGGACAAGAGCCTCGAGGAGACGCGCCGCCTACTGGTCGAGGGTCTTCCGGGAGTCCTTGAGGAGCCGCTGAGGGCGCGCGACATCATGTCCCATCCCGTCTATTTCGTCGAGTCGCACACCACTATCGGCGAGGCTCTGCTCATCTGCCAGCGTTACGGCCACAGTGGCGTGAGCGTCCAGGACAAGGGCAGGCTGGTGGGAATCGTCTCGCGCAAGGACCTCGATAAGGCCGTGGGGCACAAGTTGGGGCACGCGCCGGTCAAGGGCATCATGTCCCGGGGCGTGAAGACAGTCGCGGAAGATACGACCGCGCACGACCTGCGCCGCCTGATGGCGGAGAGCGCCATCGGCCGGATCCCGGTCGTGAGCGCGGCCTTTGCCGGCAAGAGCGAGGTCCCCATCGCCGAAGTGAAAGGCATCGTCACCCGGACCGATGTGTTGCGTACCCTGCATGCATCCATGATCGAAGAAGCCGGGGAAGAAAACATACTGCGTGAGGCCGATTTCCGCGGGCGGCTGGCCGAGATGCCGGGCTTGACGCCGATATTCGACACCGTTCAGAAGCTCAGCACCGGCTACCGTGGAGTCTACCTGGTGGGCGGTTTCGTCCGTGACATGATCCTGCACGAGCCCAACTATGACATAGATATTGCTGTCGAAGGTGATGGCATCGAGTTCGCCGAGCGTCTTGCCGCCGAGTTGGGAGGCCGCGTCCGCGCGCATGAGAAGTTCCGCACCGCCGTGGTCATCCTCGACCAGATGAAGCCTGAGCTGCGCATCGACGTGGCGACCACGCGGACCGAGTTCTACGATTACCCGGCGGCGCTGCCCACGGTCGAGCATGCCTCGATCAAACACGACCTCTACCGCCGTGATTTCACCATCAACGCCATCGCGATCTCGCTGGCCGCGCACGACTTCGGCAGGCTGCTCGACTTCTTCGGGGGCCTGCGTGACATCGAGCAGAAAGTCATCAGGGTGCTGCACAACCTCAGCTTCATCGAGGACCCGACGCGCATCTTTCGCGCCATCCGTTATGAGAACCGTTTTGGATTCCGCATGAACTCGCATACCCTGGGGCTGGCGCGCGGCTGTGTGGAGATGAACCTGGTGGGCGACCTTTCTTCAGCCCGCCTGCGCGACGAACTGATCTGGCTGCTGTCCGAGCCTCGGGTGGAGCATACGATTATGCGGATCGGGGAGCTCGGCATCGCGCCCTCGATCCATCCCGCACTGGCGGCGGACTCTGAGACCGCGGCGCTGGTCGCCCGCGCCGACCTGGCCGCCAGGCAACTGCATCTGCGCGATGAGATTCGCCTCTGGCGCCTGCGGCTGGTCTGCCTGGCGCGGCGCCTCGAACCCGAGCAGCTGGCTGCCTGGACCGAGAGGATGAAACTCAGGGGTACGGATGCGGCGGTCATCGCCAGCGGCGTGGTGCTGGCGCGCAAGGTGATCGAGCGCCTCGGCGCTACGGAGCTGTCCCGAGCCGCCATCTACGAACTGCTGGTGCGTCTGCCGGCAGAAGGCCTGCTGCTGGCTTGGGCTGAGGTCGGCGAGGGACGCGCACGTGAGGCCCTGGAGCTATATCTCAACGAGCTGCGCTATACTGCTCTAGGCATAAGCGGCAAGGACCTGATCGAGCTGGGTCTCGAGGAATCTCCCGAGATAGGGCGCATCCTCACCCAGGTGAAGGTGCTGAAACTCGAGGGCAAGGTCGACGGCCGCGAATCCGAACTGAGAGCCGCGAAAAAAATCCTGAGTCAGATGAGCGGAAATAATTGAGCCAACAACTCCTGTTACAGCTGGCAGTGACGCTGCCGGTGCTGTTGATATCGATGGTCTTCCACGAGGTCTCCCATGGATACATGGCGTATCGCCTGGGCGACAACACCGCGATGGAACGGGGCCGGCTATCGCCCAATCCCCTCAAGCATCTGGATACCTTCGGCAGCCTGGTGCTGCTCATAACCTTCCTGGGTTCCAGTGGCCAGATGATGTTCGGCTGGGCCAAGCCGGTACCGATCAATCCGGGAAACTTCAAGTCGCATCAAAGGGGGATGGCCTGGGTGGGCCTCGCCGGCCCTACGGCCAATTTCATTCTGGCTTCCTTCGCGGCGCTGATACTGAGGTGGGCATTTCCAGAGCCGACGGGGACTTTGCTCTTCTGGGCGGTCTTCCGGGTCTTCCAGCTGAACGTCATCCTCATGCTGTTCAACCTGATACCGGTGCCGCCGCTTGACGGCTCGCGCATCGTGGGTGCGTTCCTGCACCGAAAGGCTTACGCGAAGTGGATCCAGCTGGACCGGCACGGCATGCTGTTCGTCATGGTGCTGCTGTTCGTCCTGATAAACTTCGGTAGCGGGCTCAACGACATCATCCTGCCCGTTTACCGGCTTTTCCTGCCCCAATACGGGTTCTGAGCGGTCAGGGATCCTGTTTCAGGAGGCTTTGCGTAGCCGCTGGAGGCCCATTTTCTCGAATTCGCGCACGAGTCTTGGATAAGGCACATCCCAGATGGAGACTAGTTCGCCCCCTATGAGGAGCATGCCCGGCTCCAGATCGCGGTCTTTGGTGACCCGACGATAGACCTCGGGGTAATCTTCCAGCTCCGGAGAATCAAAATCGACATAGCGCATGCGTGCGCTGCCGCCGAATTCCTGATCCAGTTGCCGATTTACTGCTGTCGCGATCTCTTCCAGAGACCAGGTCGGGCCTCAGCCACCGCTGCAACTCTCGAGATGACGGGATCCGAAGATGGGAATTTCAAGCAGATCGATTGTTGACATGGTGTTTCCCCCAATGTAATTGCCGCCGCCGAAAAAGGACAGTAATATTTTCGGAACGCTGAGGGTGATCCGTTAGGGTGGAGTCAAGTGTGTCTTCGCGACGGGGCTCGAGCGGATGTTATTCCCGTTTGAGGGAATCGGCCAGGCGCCAGCCTTGGGCCGGGGAGGCTTCGAGCATCTCGACGTTGCCATCGTCCTGTGCCGGCCACCAGCCGACGCTCACTTTGTCTTCCTCGCGGCCCTGACCGTAGCGCGCGGTAAGCGCCGCCGCCTCGCGCAAGGTTGCATCACCGATGCTGCTTCCCCGGATGACCGTGGTCGGACCCATGTGGTCCCTGGCGCTCATGAGCAGGTCGCCGGGCCGGCTCAGGGCTGCTAGCCGCTCCGTCTCCTGTTCGTTGCGGGGGATGATTATCCGCTGGCCCTCGCTCGAGTAGATCAGGCGGCCGAGTTTGAGCGACTGGATCTCGGCGATGGCGGGATGCGGGTTGTCGGCCAGCAGGCTTCGAAGCCGCGCGGCGAAGTTCTTGTCACAGAGCAGGCAGCCGCCGGCGGGGCAGGGATAGTCGTTGACGCCCAGTTCGGTAGCGAGCTGCATCTGGGGTTTACGGGACCGGCCTTCGATCGCCATCAGCCTCTCACGGTCGACCCATCCTTCACGCTCCGGGATGGTGGGCTCGAACAGGTGTGCCGAAAGCGGCCGCAGGATGAGACCCGAGAGGCCGGATTCCTTTTCGATCACGCGCAGCGCATCCGGCCGCTGCGACATGGGGCGTTCGCCCCAGACCTCGCCGGTGATGAGGAAATCGGCGCCGGTCTCCTGCATATAGCTGCCGGCGCGGCGGAACATGCTGATACGGCAGTCGAGGCAGGGATTGATGCCTCGGCCGAAACCGTGCTTCGGCTCGCGGATGGCGGCGAGGATCTCGTCGGTGGCGTTAAGCACTCTGAGCGGGATGCCGTATTCCTCGGCTGCCTTCCTTGCCTCAGATTTGCAGCTGCTTTTTGCAGTACAGGTACAGAATACGGTGACGAAGTTAAGAGCTTCGACTTCGATTCCCTGCTCCAGCATCATCTTGACCGCCAGGCGGCTGTCGAGGCCGCCCGAGAGCAGCGCGACAGCTTTTCTTTTTCCGTTGGATTTTTCGTTCACAAGGGTGACTTCCGTACGTGGTTTACCGATATTTTACAGTATTTTCCTGGAAACGGGCTTCCAGTGTTTGCTATACTTCCTTAATCGCTCGGACCGGGCGGCTGGTTAGTCGTACCTTCAGCCAGGCGGAGCGCAGGCAGTAACCCCCAGTGAAGTGGTTAGTCGATCGCTTGCTGCGGGTAATAGAGTATCAACCTTCGAATAACTACGGGACGGTCACGCTGGGCAGGGAAGCAGCCAAGGAATTACCGGCGCCACGAGTCAAACCTCTCGCGTCACGGATCAAACTGGCGGTCATCATAGTGGGCGCGGCGGTCGCGCTTGCGGTGGTCGCGACGCTGCTTCTGGTGGTTGTTCTTCCTCCGCGCATCACGGTCAATCCCGGCAACGGCGCTACCGAAGTGAAGCCGGACGGCGAATGGCTCGAGATCGGCACCAGCAGCTGGGGCGCCAGCATCGCGACGGTAGCCGTGAGGCAGGCCAAGGTCGCACCGGATGGCACCCGCCAGGACGAGCGGCTCCTCACCGGCCACGTTCAGGACGGCCGCTTCGTGCTCGATGATGGCTCCAACCCCCTCGTATCCGACGCCGAATACACCGTTACGGTCACCGGCACGGTCAAGGAATTCGGGCTCTCGGGTATCAGCGACAATACAACCGAACTCACCAACACTTTCACCACTGTGACCACACCGATGCCGATCATCGCCGGCGATAGCGTCAAGGTCAAATACGGCGAGGACGCGCGCATCGAGTGGAACATCCCCATCAGCAGTTTCAACTACACGGTCGACGGCATCCAGACGACTTCGATGCTGGAGGAAGGCGGACAGGTCGCGCACATCTCGCTGTCCAAGTTCGAGCAGGGTAAGACCTATGAGTTGAAGATAACTTCCGCGACGTCGAATAACGGCCGGGAGCTCAAGGCTCCGATCGTGACCAATCTGACGACAGCGGCTCCGCTGGGCATCACCTTCGAGCCGGCCGACGGGACGGGCAGCGCCAGTACCGAGGCGCATCCGGCCATCGTCTTCAGCGAGCCGGTGTCCAATCCGGACGCCGCCAAGGCTCTGGTGACCGTGGAGCCCCAGGTCGAGGGCAGTCTGAAGTGGACGCAGCCGAACCGGCTGGAGTTCATTCCCGCGGCGCCCTGGGACCATCTCCAGGACGTGACGACCACCATCAAGGGCGGCCCGCAGGCGCTCAGGGGCATCGGCGGTGGCTTTGTCGAGGCTGACGCTTCCAGCACCTTTACCACCGCGCCGGCGAAATCCATCGATGTCGATGTGACGGCACAAACGGTGACGCTGTTCGAGAACGGCGTCGCGGTCGAGACTTTCCTCGCGTCGACCGGAGCGGTCGGCACTGATACGCCGCTGGGCGATTACACAATCTACGCAAAGATGCAGTCGGTCGATATGCGTGGGCCGGGTTATTTCGCGCCCAAGGTTCCCTGGGTGATGGTCTTCAAGGGCGACTACACCATGCACGGCAACTACTGGGCGACCTCGTTTGGGGCGCGTTCCAGCCACGGCTGCGTGGGCCTGCCGGTGGAGACCGCCCACCACGTCTATGACTGGACCCCGATCGGCACGCCGATCCATATCCACGAGTAAGCGGCCGGAATGCCAATCCTGGCTTTATCAGGCAGGACAGAATCTGTTGAGTGCGGCCCGGCTTCCAGTCGGGCCTAGTTTGTTGCCATCCCCTACCAAGTCAGCGGGCGGTGAGTTCATGCAGGCGAAGGTATGCCATTCCAAAGAGGCGGGCGTGAAGACCATTTCCCCGGAGGAGGCGGCTGGGCTGATCGCGGGAGGGGAGGGGCTGGTCTGGCTCGACATCGACGGCCCCCTTTCGGCGGAGCAGCGCAGAATGCTCGAGCAGCCGCCGTTTAATCTGCATGAGCTCGCTATCGAGGACGCTTCCAAAGAGGATGGCCAGCGGGCCAAGGTCGAAGAATACGACGGCTACTTCTTCCTGGTGATGCACTCGCTGTCGAGGTCGATGCAGGACGGGTCGCTGCAGCTCGAATGGAGCGAGATAGACCTTTTCGTCGGCAGCAACTTCCTGATCTCGGTGAGCCGTGGAGAGCCGGGCGAGTTGAGGCAGGTCTGGAAGGATGTCGACTCGCGCGCCGGGCTGATGAGCTGCGGCTCCGACATGCTGGCCTACTATCTGCTGGACGCGGTGGTCGACCGTTACGTAGAGGTCATCGATGACATCGAAGACATCCTCGACGCGCTCGAGGACGCGGTGGTCGACCCGCGCGCCGGCGAGGAGACGGTGCAGCAGATATTCTCCTTCAAGCGGCAGATGATCCGCTTCCGCAAGAAGACTGGGCCGCTGCGGGAAGCCATCAACGAGATGACCTCGCGCAACTTTCCGCTGGTGGAGAACGACACGCTGCCCTATCTGCGTGACGTCTATGATCATCTCATCCGGCTGTCCGACATGCTCGATTCCTATCGCGACATCCTGACCGGCGCGCTGGACGTGCATCTGTCAGCCGTGTCTAACCGCCTCAACGAAGTGATGAAGCGCTTGGCGCTGGTGGCCACTATCTTTATGCCGCTCAGTTTCATCACGGGATTCTGGGGCATGAATTTTGCGGCGCTGCCCGTCGCCAGCCACATCTGGATGTGGGGCAGCCTGGTATTCATGGGGACAGTGTCTGTGATGATGATAATCATCTTCCAGACCAGGAAGTACCGGTAGCGATGGGCGGGAGCGTGAAAGTGAAGATATGCGGCCTGACCCGGCCGGTAGATGCGGCGCTGGCGGCGGAACAGGGCGCCTGGGCGCTCGGCGTCATCTTCGCGCCGGAGAGTCCGCGGCGAATCGGGGTTGAGCGGGCAGCGGAAGTGCTCTCGGCGGCGCCGGCAGGCGTGGAGCGGATAGGAGTCTTTGTCAACGCGCCGGCCGGGGAGATCGCGGCGGCGGTAAAAGCCTGTGGCCTGACCGCGGTGCAGCTGCACGGTGAGGAGACACCGGAGGATTGCCGCCGGATACGGGAACTGGTCGATGTGCCTCTGATCAAGGCGATCAGGGTAGCCGGTCCCGGGTCGCTGGAGGGCGTTGTCCAGTTTGACACCGATTTCATTCTGCTGGATACTTATCATCCCGAGCGGCGGGGAGGGACTGGCGAGGCCTTCGACTGGAACCTGGCAGCTACCCTTCCCCGGGAAGTGAGGAACCGCCGCGTGATATTATCCGGGGGGCTAGATCCCGCGAATATCGTAGAGGCCGTGAACAGCCTGGAGCCGTTCGCGCTCGATGTCTGCAGCGGCGTCGAGTCGGCTCCCGGTTTGAAAGACCCGGAGAAGCTCAGAGAACTTTTCAGGAACTTGATGAAAGAGAATGCATGACCATACCTGCGCGTTTTGGACCATACGGTGGGCGTTACGTGCCCGAGACGGTGATCCCGGCACTTGACGAGCTGACCGAAGCCTACGAGAGGCTGAAGGACGACCATGGCTTCCAGGCCGAGCTCGAATCGCTATTGAAGGATTTCGTCGGGCGGCCGACTCCGCTTTACTACGCTTCGCGGCTGACCGAGAAGCTGGGCGGTCCCCACATCTACCTCAAGCGCGAGGACCTCTGCCATACCGGCGCGCACAAGATAAACAACACCGTCGGCCAGTTGCTGCTCGCGGCGGAGATGGGCAAGAAGCGGATCATCGCCGAGACCGGCGCCGGCCAGCATGGTGTGGCCACGGCCACGGCGGCGGCGCTGTTCGGCATCCCCTGCGCCATCTACATGGGCGTCAAGGATATCGCCCGGCAGGAGCTCAACGTGGTGCGCATGAAACTGCTCGGCGCCGAGGTGGTGCCGGTGGAGTCGGGCTCCCAGACGCTCAAGGACGCGATGAACGATGCCATCCGCGACTGGGTGAGCAACGTCGAGCATACTTATTATGTGATCGGCTCGGTGGCGGGGCCGGCGCCGTACCCGGCGCTGGTGCGTGATTTCCAGAGCGTCATCGGGCGCGAGGCCCGCGCGCAGGTGCTCGAAGCCGAAGGCAAATTGCCCACTGAGCTGGTGGCCTGCGTCGGCGGCGGCTCCAATGCGCTGGGCCTGTTCGCTGCCTTCCTCGACGATGATGTGAAGATGACAGGAGTCGAGGCCGCCGGCGAGGGGCTCGACACCGGCAAGCACGGGGCCTCGATCGAGCGCGGACACCGCGGCGTGTTGCATGGTTCGATGTCTTATGTGCTGCAGGACGCGTACGGGCAGATACTCGAAGCGCATTCGATCTCGGCCGGACTGGATTATCCCGGCGTTGGCCCCGAGCATTCGTGGCTGCACGATGAGGGCAGGGTGCGTTACGATTCCGTCACCGATGCCGAAGCGCTCTCCTGTTTTACGATGCTGTCGGAGACCGAGGGCATCATCCCAGCCCTTGAGAGTTCGCATGCGATCGCCTGGATCGCGAAGCACGCGGGTGATTACAGCCGCGACGACGTAGTCATCGTCAACCTGAGCGGCCGCGGCGACAAGGACGTGCACCAGGCGGCCCGGGCGCTGGGGATCATGGAATGAGCCGTCTCCAGGAGCTCTTCAGGCAGAGCAGGAAGAAGGCGCTGCTGATGCCGTACACGACCGGGGGCTATCCCGACATGCACGGCTGCCGGCATGTGCTGGAAGCTTTCATCGCCGGCGGCGCCGACATGGTCGAGATGGGGGTTCCTTTTTCCGACCCCCTGGCCGACGGCCCCGTGGTGCAGGCTTCGACCCAGAAGGCGCTTGACAGCGGCGTGACGCCTGATGACGTGCTGGCCCTGGCGGCGGAGTTCAGCAGCCGGGTGCCGGTAGTGCTGATGGTCTATTACAACTGCGTCTTCGCCTACGGCCAGGACCGCTTTGTGGATGCGGCAGCCGCGGCTGGAGTCAGCGGCATCATCGTACCGGATCTGCCGGTCGACGAGGCGGAAGAGTTCATGGTTTCGTGCCGCGAGCGTGACATCGATCCAATTCTGCTGGTGGCGCCGACCAGCCCCGACGAGCGAATAGAACTGATTGCGAGTCACGCATCGGGCTTCATCTATTGCGTCTCAGTTACCGGAGTAACCGGCGCCAGAGCGTCGCTTTCCGACCAGCTGCCGGCCTTCCTGGAACGGGTGCGCGCCCGGACTGATGTGCCCCTGGCGGTCGGTTTCGGTGTGAGCACACCCGAGCATGCCGCCGAGGTAGCCAAGTACGCCGACGGCGTCATCATCGGCAGCCGGCTGATCAGCATGGTGGGCGACGCCAATGATATCGAGGTCGCGGGCCGGGCTGTTGAGAGTTTTCTCAAAGAGGTCAACGAGGTGCTTGCATGATGTCGGATGCGGCGAAAGAGCCGGCTAACTCGCTCAAGCCATTCTCGGAAGCGCTACGCGAGCTCATGGCGCTGCGCAAGATAAGCTATCGCAAGCTAGCCACCCGCACCAAGCTTTCGGCCGGATACCTGAACCATCTGGCTTGCGGCTCCCGGCCGGTGCCGACCGACCAGGTAGTAAAGGTGATTGCCCGCGCCCTTAGGGTGAAGCCGGAACACTTCTTCGAATTCCGCCAGCGCGGCCTGCAGCGTGAGCTGTACCGATCGCCACAGCTCGCGGACAGGCTTTATGATTTTCTGGTGGCCGACAAACCCATGCCACGTGACCTGAAAGGCGCGATTGAGTCGGCCCGGGGCCGGAAATAATGAATCCATACCGGTCGTTTCCCGTCTAAGAAACGACATTTGTTCACATTTTGAGCAAGGAATCCGGGAGGAATCATGACTATCACCGCTATAAGTTTCGAACTACATGTTGACCAGCCTGTCAGCGGAGCGATCGAAAGGTTGACTGCCGCCCTCAAGGAAGAAGCGTTCGGGGTCCTCACCCGTGTGGATGTCGACAAGACCCTCAAGGAGAAGCTGGGCAAGGAATTCCGCGAGTATGTGATCCTGGGCGTCTGCAACCCGCCGCTGGCCCATCGGGCCCTGGAGCACATGGCGGAGGTCGGCCTCATGCTACCTTGCAACATCACCGTGGAAGCCGACCCCGCCGGAGGTTCGCTAATCCGCATCCTTGATCCTGGCGCAATGCTCAAGGGCTTCGGGCTGGATAACGATCCGGTGCTCGCCGAAGTGGGCGCCGAGGCGCGAGCCCGGCTGGAAAGGGTCGCCGGGGTGCTGGCTGCCGCTTAAGCCGGCAAATAGTGCAGTTTAAGCCCGGCGGCGGAGCAGTCGGGTCACAATCGAATAAGGAGGCGCGATCAGATGAAGAAGTCATGTGGCGCCAAGACCATCGCCTTTCCCACGCCCGCCTGGGCGATCGGCACATATGACGCCGAGGGGAAAGCCAACGTGATGACCGCCGCCTGGGCCGGCATCTGCTGCTCGCGCCCGCCGTGCATGGCGGTCTCCCTGAGGAAGGCTACCTCGACCTACGACAACCTGGTGGCGCGCGGCGCCTTCACCATCAGCATCCCTTCGGAACGGCATGTGCGCGAGATCGATCACATCGGCGTCGTCTCCGGCCGGGACGTCGACAAGTTCCAGAAGCTGGGGCTCACCGCCGCTCACGCCGAAAACGTCGACGCTCCCTACGTGAAGGAATTCCCCGTGGTGATCGAGTGCAAGCTGCTGCAGAAAACCGAGCTGGGGCTGCACACCCAGTTCATCGGCGAGATCATGGACGTGAAGGCTGACGAAAGTGTGCTCGATGCGGAGGGCAATCCGGATGTGGAGAAAGTGCGCCCCGTGATCTTCAGTCCCGGGAACCGCGCTTACCACGGACTGGGGGATTTTCTGGGAGCCGCGTTCTCCATCGGCAGGGAGAAGTAGCCTTGCCGGCGATGAATAAGTGGCGCCCTTCCCCGCCGGAACTCATCGAACTCTTCGATAAAGCCATGACGGCGCTCCCGGATGCGCAGAAGCGCAAGATGTTCGGCTATCCTGCCGCCTTCGTCGGCGGCAACATGTTCACCGGACTGCATCAGGAAAACATGGTGCTGCGACTGCCTGAAGGGGAAGGGGAGAAATTCCTGGGCATGAAGGGCGCCTCCGCCTTCGAGCCGATGCCGGGCAGGGCCATGAAAGAATATGTCGTGGTGCCGGAACAGGTTCTAAAGAAGCCGGCCGAGCTGAAGAAATGGCTGCGGAAATCGTTCGACTACGCCAGTTCGCTGCCGCCGAAGGAGAAAAAGAAACCTCGCAGAAAATAATCATCGTTCCGGTGGCATCGTCTGATAGAATGGCCCCGCAAATAATTGGTATGGTGTCCCTGAGTTTTAGGAGGAGCTGACAGATGCCTTCATTCGACATCGTCAACAAGGTCGACCTGCAGGAAGTGGACAACGCGGTCAACAACACACGCAAGATGACCCAGACCCGATATGATTTCCGCGGCTCGAAAACGGAGATTGAACTGAACCGCAAGGACAGCAAGGTCAGCATACTCACCGAGGACACGATGAAGCTGAAGGCGATCGAGAACGAGCTGATTGGCAACCTGGTCAAAAGGAAGGTCGACTCCAAGGCGGTCAAGTTCAACGAGCCGGAGCGTGCCGCCGGTGACATGGTGCGCGTCGAAGCTGAGATCATCTCCGGCATCGACAAGGATACCGCTCGACAGATCGTCAAGATGATCAAGGAGACGAAGATGAAGGTGCAAGCGGCTATCCAGGAGGAGCAGGTCCGAGTCAGCGGCAAGAAGATCGACGACCTTCAGAAAGTAATAGCTCTGCTCAAGGAGAAGGACCTGGGCGTTCCCCTTCAGTACATCAACATGCGCGACTGACGAATCGTATGTCTGAGCCGGTGTGCCCCGCGGCTAGACCGGCCGCAGTGTCCCGAAGAACATCTGCCAAGCGAGCGCCGACTTGGCTACCAGGCTGAGGATGATGTAGACCCTCTCGCCGTAGAGGTAATTCCGCCAGGGCCCGATCCCTTTATACTGCAGCCACTGGTTCACCGCGAAGATATTGAAGAAGACGAACAGCGAGACCATGATGCCGTAGACGAAGCCGGGCACCGACGTGCCGGGAGACTGGTTGGCCCCAATGGTGTAGAGCGCGATAACGACCCAGGGCACGATTCCCGCGAAGCAGCCGAAATAGAAGGCCGTCCAACTGGTCTTCTCTGTCGTCTGGTTATGCAGCTCCATCATGTAGCCAAAGAAGATCATGCAGGCGTTGATGCAGAAGATCAGTATGAGACTCGAAAGGTCGTAGACTCCGACGAGCATCGCTATCAGGACGATCATGATGGACGAGCTGAGCGAATATTCCCACCAGCGCGCCTTGTTGATGTGCTGCCTGAGATTGACGACGTACCAGTTAAAGCCGAATGTCCCCAGAATGAAATGCGCGACCGCAGACAGTAGCAGGAAAACAGCCACGAGTGGCGCGATACGCAGGCTGTAGGGCTCCTGCAGGTTTTGTACCAGCTCTCCGGCTGAGGCGTCGTACCGCAGATAAAGGGTGGTCACGGGTAGCGAGAAGCTGGTGCTGAGCGCGAGCATCAGCACACCCTGTGCCAGGTGCAGGAACCCCATGATAAGATTGAAGCGGCGCAGACTCCCGAAGGTGATCCTGCTGTCCATAGCCGGTTCGATTGTTATCGGTGTCGCCATTATTCGCCCTATTCCCGCTCCAGGGACTCACTTAACCTCTCCCATGAACATCGGTATCCCCAGGCGCTGGCGCGCCGTCTCGCCCTTGAACAAGTCCTCCCTGCGCGCCGGGATGTCGCCGCGCTCGCCCAGATGCTGGGCGAAGTTGTTGGCGCTCCAGCTCGAGCCCAGAAAGAGCGTGTGCTTGCCGTATTTCACCCGCACGCCGTCGACCGCCTCGTAGACCCGCGCCAGCCGCTCGATCTTCGCCGTCACCCCGAACAGGTCCGGCTGGGTGATGATGTCCTCGGTGAGCTTCAGTAGTACCACGCCGGTTGAGCGGTAGAGCTTCGACGGCTTGAACAGCCGTTCGAACACCGGCTCGAGCGCATGGAGGATCTCGTGGGGGAAGGCCGTCGGGCGCGAGAACTTCACCTTGGCGCCGACGCCCCGGAAATCCTGCGTCTTCAAGAAGCAGACCGCTTCGCGCGCCGCCAGTTTGTAGCGCCGCGCCTTCATGGTGGCGTTCTCCACGTTCTTGGACAGTTGCGCGAAGACGAACTCCGGGTCGCTCGACGGCGGCGTGAAGGTCTTCACCTTCTGGATGGTGTAATAGCTTTCTTTCTCCTCGGTGTCGAGCGGTATGGCCATGCGGCCGTTGAGCTCCTGCCAGGTCTCATAGAAAGGTTTGCTGAAACGCGCTTTTACCCATTCCTCGTCGCGGCGGGCGAAATCGAGCGCCGTGGTGATGCCGAACTTGGCGAGGTACGCGGTCGTCTGCGGCCCGATGCCCCAGACCTTCTCGACCGGCATGCCGCGCAGGAACTCGTGGATGTCACGCCCCGGGATGACCGTGAGCCCCGAGGGCTTCTGCCACTTCGATGCTATCTTGGCGATGGTCTTGTTGGGCGCGAGCCCGGTGGAGAAGGTGAAGCCGAAAGCCTCGTCCAGTTCGTCCTTCATCTTTCTGGCGATTGCCCGGTAGCCCATCCTGAGCGGCCGCTGCATGCCGGTGATGTCGGCGAAGCACTCGTCGATGCCGTATTCCTCGACGTCGGGCGTGTAGCGCCGCACGATGGAGAAGAACCGCTTCGACAGCAGGCTGTAGGTCTCGTAGTCAGAGGGCAGGAAGACCGCGTCGGGGCAGAGCTTGCGGACCTCGGAGAGCCGCATGGCGCGGATGACGCCGCGAGCCTTGGCCTCGTAACTCATCGAGGCGACGATGTTGCGCTCCTTGCCCGTGATCACCGGCCGCCCTTTGAGTTCGGGATTGCGCGACTGCTCGCAGGAGGCGAAGAAGGCGTCGGCGTCGATGTGGATGACCGCCCGGGGGAAGGAGCGGATGGTGAGCGGATTGGCGCCGGGGGAACTGGTTCCGCCGGCGGAGTCATCTCCGCCGCTGTATGTCAGGCCACGGCCGCTCATATTCAGTACTTCCTGATGACCGCCCGCACCACGGCGGCTATGCGCAGCTCGCCGCGCGGCGTGATCGGCCCGAACTTGCGGTTTGCCGCCTCTAGCCAGACCTTGCCGCCGCGCCGGCGGTAATATTTCATGGTCCACTCGCCGTCGACCTCGGCGATGATGATATCGCCGTCCTTCTCCTTGACGCCGCGTTCGACCAGCACCATGTCGCCGGGCATGATGCCGGCGTCGATCATCGACTCGCCCTGCACTTTGAGCATGTAGGTCTCATCGGGCCGCCCGATGAGGAACTCCTCCAGGCTCATCGTGTCCAGCAGCTCCTCCTCGGCGGGGGAGGGCCAGCCGGCCTCGACCGTGCCGAGCTGGCGCACGGCGCCGAAGCGCCGCCCGGGCAGCAGCTTGCCGGTCTCGTCGCGTTGCAGGAAGCCCTGCTCCACCAGCCGGTTTACCAGCTTGTAAGTGGTGCCCTTGGAGCGCAGGCCAGCCGCCCGGGCGATCTCGGCATGGCTGGGCATGCGCCGGTTGGCCCGGTAAAAGGCGATAATCTTATCCAGATGTTTTGGTGCTTTTTCCATGGTGAGAATGGGGTAGGACAGTATATGCGTACGTTCGTACGCCTGTCAAGATTCCCGCAATGGCGGGATTTTAAACGCAATTCAGGGAAGAAGTGGGGCCAGAGCGGCCGCTGCCGACGATCGTCCCGTAATGCTCTCCGTTGTCTGCATATTGGGATTTATGAGCTTCTGGGGTCCGCTACGGTCCGTGCTGGGCTGTTCCTGCCTATATTCTGCTATTCATCATAAATCAATTTGCATGGCTGGCCGCCGGTATTTGGTCAGGCATCAACATACCTGTGCCGGTCATGGTTATCGCGGCCGGATTATATTATTTTCGGGATCTGGAATAACATCCAGCCCGTCAGCATTTAGCCTGGTCTGTACGGCTACGATCGCGTTCTACGCGTACGGATACAGGTGCTTCTTGTAGTCGTTGAGCTGATTGAGCAGCAGCACGTGCTTCTTCTCGTCCTCCAGCAGATACGAAACCAGATGGTTGACGACGAAGTTCTTGCTGAGCTCCAGCTGCGCCGAAGCCATGGCTACGCTGCTCTGCTCCAGCTCGATGTGCTTGTCCAGCAGCGCCGACATCTGGCCCAGCTCTTCGGGGGTGAGCGAGATCATGCCGTCGAGCGCCTGGCGGATGACATCCAGCACCATCTTGTGCTTCTGCGAATCGGCCTTGATGATGCCGGCCACGGTCGTAAGCAGCAGGTTGTCGGTGGCGGCGATGATGTTGTCGCATGCGGCGATGGTCCCGTCTTCCATGTCCTGCCAGGTCTTGATCCCCGCCTCGAAGGTCTCCTGTTTTTCGACGATGTTCTTGGAAGTCATTTTCCTTCCTCCTTGTCAATCGTTGTCTCACACTTTGATTTCTTCAGCTCGTACGTTTTATATACCCGGACCGCGATTATCTAACATGCGATTAATTTCCGGCTGTTCCGGGCAACGTAGTGCGGGCAAGGTTAATATTCGAACAATGGGGCAACCTAATAAATAAGGAGCAAGCTGAGGGCGGTGTTCGTTAAAACGCCTGCTGATTTCAGGAACAAAAGGGCGGGTATGGCATGAAACTGAGGAAGAAACGCGAAGATTCTTCCTGGGAGCAGTTATACGAGGTTCAGGATGTCGAGTCGTTGCCCTGGTACCTGGTGGGCCTCGACCCGGATTTTGCCGAGGCGCTCGATCTCTACGCTCTCGAGGATGGTACTGTGCTGGATCTCTGCACCGGTCCCGGCACGCAGGCCATTGCCCTGGCGGAGCGCGGCTTCAGGGTGACCGCGATGGACATCGCCAGCGCGGCGGTGCGCAAGGCCTGCATCAAGGCTCGCGAGCAGGGGCTCCAGATCGAATTCCAGCGGGACAACATCCTCGACAGCCATATGCTTGCCAACGCCTTCGATATCGTAATGGACCGCGGCTGCTTCCATGTCTTCCCGGCAGGCAAGCGCGTCGAGTACGTTCCCTCGGTAAGCCGGCTCATCAGGCCCGGCGGCTATCTTTTCCTCAAATGTTTCAGCCATCTGGAGACGCGCCCGGAGGGTCCCTACCGCATCGCCCCCGAAGAGATCGAGAGGCTCTTCAATGAGGATTTCGAGATCCTGAGCATCAAGCACACCCATTTCGCGGGTGACAACCTCAAACCGCCGCCCAAGGCCCTTTTCTGCGCTATGCGCAAACGCTGAGCTCCGGCAGCCCGCGGCCGCGGACCTGTCCGGCACGGGAGCGGGAATCGGAGTGGGAATCGGAATACAATAGCGGCATGGAGCGTATCCCCGAACCGGAACTCATGGATGAAGAAGAACAGGCGCGCGTCTACGCCGCGGCGGATTTTTCCGAGCCGCATGACCGCTTTATCGAACTCTTCCGTGAGGCGTTTCCGGGGTTCGGGGCCTCCGGATTCGTGCTCGACCTTGGCTGCGGTCCCGGAGATATCTCGATGCGTTTCGCTCGCGCCTATCCCGGCTGTACCGTCCACGGGATCGATGGCGCCCAGGCGATGCTGAAGTGCGGTCAGGACCTGTTAGATGAAGCACCCGACCTGCGCGGCCGCATCGAGCTATTGCACTGCCTCCTGCCCGCGGAGACGCTGCCGCGGCCCACTTACGACGCCGTGATCAGCAACAGCCTGCTGCACCACCTGGCTGACCCCTCGGTGCTCTGGAAGACGGTCGTGGCCGCAGCCGCAACCGGCGCCGCGGTCTTCATCATGGACCTCATGCGGCCGGAGAGCGCAGCGGAGGCTCGCCGCCTGACCGAAATTTACATGGCAGGCGAGCCCGGGATACTCAGGCGCGACTTTTATAACTCGCTGCTGGCCGCCTTCACCCCGGATGAGGTGCGCGATCAGCTCGAGGCGTCCGGACTGGGCGTATTCGAGCTGCGCCAGGCGAGCGACCGCCATCTGGCTGTATGGGGGAGCCTGGGTTGTGGTTAGCGGGCAAGCGATCCGCGCGCACTGATCCTCAGCTCGTGTAGAGCGCGCTGATGCTGCCGTCCTCGCGCCTGACGCGGTGGCAACAGTTGAATGTCTTCCAGCCGCCTCCCAGGTTATAGACATCCGTGAAGCCGTTCAGCTGCAGGATGCGGCAGGCCATGTAGCTGCGGATGCCGGTAAGGCAGTAAACATAGATAGGGGTCGGCTTGTCCCGCAGCTCGCCCAGGCGCGAGCGCAGCTGGTCGAGCGGTATCCAGACCGTGCCATCCACGTGGCCGTCCCTGTATTCCTTTTTCGTACGCACGTCGAGCACGGTGCCGCTGAGCGTCTCTTCAGGATGGTCCTCAGCGAACCAGAAGCGGACGTCGCCGCTGAGCACGTTACCGCCGACAAAGCCGGCCATGTTAACCGGATCCTTGGCGGAGCCGTAGGGGGGCGCGTAGGCCAGTTCGAGTTCCTCGAGGTCATGCATGGTCATGCCGGCGCGCAGCGCCACGGCAAAGACGTCGATGCGCTTGTCTACGCCATCGTAACCGACGATCTGCGCCGACAGCAGCCTGCCGCTCTCCGGGTCGAACATGACCTTGATATGCATGTGGGCTGTCCCGGGGTAATAGGAAGCGTGGCCGAAGGGATGCAGGTAGATCTTCTCGAAGGCGATACCGGTTCGGCGCAGCGTCTTCTCGGAAGGGCCGGTGATGGCGGCGGTCAGATCGAATACCTTGACGATGGCGGTGCCCTGCGTGGTCGTATAGGAGTTGTCGCGGCCGAAGATGTGGTCGGCGGCGATGCGGCCCTGCCGATTGGCCGGACCCGCAAGCGGGATGTTGGTCTTCTCGCCCGTGACCGTCTCGGTGACCTCGACCATATCGCCGGCGGCGTAGATGTCGGGGTCCGAAGTGCGCATATGCTCATCGACCCGGACGGCGCCACTGGAGCCCAGCTCCAGGCCGGCTGCCCGGGCCAGTTCAGATTCGGGACGCACCCCGATGGCCAGCAGGACGAAATCGGCTGCCAGGCGCTCGCCTGATTCCAGTTCCACCTCGACGCCCTCGCCAGCTTCGTGAAAAGCCGCCGCGGTGGCGCCCAAACGCACCTGCACGCCTTTCTCCTCCATCAGATACTGGAGGTCGACGGCAAGTTCGTGGTCGAGCACCGGCAGGACCTGCTCCTGCTGCTCAACGAGCATGGTCTCGAGGCCGCGATGAACCAGCGCCTCGACCGTCTCCAGCCCTATGTAGCCAGCGCCGATGACGACCGCTCGCCGGGCGCCGCCATCCACCAGCTGCTTGATGGCGTCCATGTCGAGGATCGTTCGCAGGGCGAAGACACGGGGATGATCGATGCCCGGCAACTCCGGCCTGACCGGCGCCGCCCCCTGGCTGAGGATCAGCTTGTCGTAGGATTCCTCGTACTGGCGGCCAGTGGCCCGTTCGGTCACCGTTACGCTCCGGGCATTCCGGTCGATCGCCGTGACCTCGTGGCCGACGCGCACGTCGATGTTGTAGTTGGCGCGGAAATGCTCTGGAGTGGATAACAGCAGGTCGTCACGCCGGCCGATATCGCCACCGATGTGATAGGGCAGACCGCAGTTGGCAAAGGATATGTAATCTCCCCGTTCGAGGATTACGATCTCCGCGTCCTCGGATAGGCGTCTTGCCCGGGCGGCCGCCGAGGCGCCGCCGGCAACGCCGCCGACGATGACAATCTTCATGGAGCTTCCTTTCTCGCGCTTCGCAGGTCCGGACCAGGTGCCCGGGGATTGCCAAGATGGTACCGGATTTAAGCCGGGAAAAGAAAGGGGAGAGGGAATGACCAGCAAGGCGAGAAAGTTAACGGCATGAGTTTCGATTCCATTCCCGACAGAGCGGCTATCGATAGAACCATCGAGGCCGCCCTTGCGAGGAACATACAGGCAAGCTACGTGGAGGACCGGGAGCAGGCGCTGGAAGCAGTGACGCGTCTGATACCGGCCGGGTCGAGCGTCATGACCGGCTCCTCAACCACCTTGGAGCAGATAGGCTTCATCGAAAAGCTCATCTCGGGTCAGCATCCCTGGAAGAACCTCAAGGAAGAGATCGTGAACGAAACCGATCCGTCCCGCCAGGCCGAGCTACGCCGAGCGAGCGCCGTCTGCGACTATTTTCTGGGAAGCGTGCATGCTTTGGTGGAGACAGGCGAGACTATCACCGCCTCGGCATCGGGCAGCCAGTTGCCCGCTTACGCTTTCACGGCCGGCAGTGTCATCTGGGTGGCCGGAGCACAGAAGATCGTGGCGGACCGCCATACCGGCTTCCTGCGAATCAAGGATTATGTCTTCCCACTCGAGGACGCGCGGATGAAGAGTCTGGGAGCCCCTGGCAGCGGCATCAACAAGGTTCTGATCTTTGCGCGCGAGCTGGACATGAACCGTAAGGTGCACCTGCTTATCGTCGGTGAGAAACTGGGATTTTAGTCCGCTCGCAACGCTGCTCGCAGTTTACCATCCGTAAAATTTATGTTACCATCACGCCAGCGTTTTTTCATCAAGTCAGCGGGGCGGGAGGGTATCATGGGGAACGGCATCAGTAAAAGCATTGTGCGACTGGCGGCGATGGCGGTCGTGGTTGGCGTGGTATTAATCCTGGGAAACTTGACCGTGGCAACCGCGTTCGGCCAAGAGAACACTGGAACCACTACCCTGACCGCCGCAACAGCGATCCCGGCCGCAACCTGCGGCAAACCGACCCTCAACCTCAATCAGCTGCGGGTTTACTGGGCCAGCTATGCCGACTACACTGCCGGCATGCTCTCCGACGATTTCCGTGTCGACAACAGCGGTCCCGGGGATGCGCTGACGTCCGTGGTAAACGGCACCATCAACACTGGCGGCGTAACCGCTGCCAACATACCGATTCAACTGGGGACCATCACTGAAGGCGGCTCCGTCAGCTTCACGGTCGAGTATATGATTCCGCAGACTCTGGGCGGCGGGCAGGTGTTCAGATCGACCATCTACATCTTCGCCGGCGACGCCTGCTACAACTTCTACAATTATCCCGAACCCTATCCGGGGCCGTGCGGCTGAGGCGGCTGATTCTGCGCGTGCCGCAGAGTTGAGCAAGGTTAGCCCTTCGCTCGGGCCGTTTCGGGGGAAATGCGTGAACTAGCTCATTCCGGCTACGTCACGCCGCTTGATGATGATCGCGGCTATCCCCGTGAAAAGCACCACGTAGACACCCAGTACGATCGACGCCTGCAGCACCGACACCGTATCACCGGCGAAGCCTCCCGGACCCTCACCGCCGGTGATCGTCGCTCCGAGCCCGGTTATGAGCGAGTAGCCGTTGGTCCTGAGCAGCCCCTTGGACGCGGACGCCAGCAGGTCGATCTGCTGGCCGAAGGATGAGATCAGCCCCTCGATCACCAGTCCGTAGATGATTCCCAGGCCGATGGCCATCGCCGTGCCGCGTGACAGCACCGCGAGCAGCACCCCGAAGGAAGCCCAGGCAGCCATCAGGAACCAGCCGGCGCCGAGCGCCTTGACGACATCCCACATCGGCGGCAGCGCCTGCGCCTGCCCCTCCCGCCAGGCGATCAGCGCGCTGGCCACGTAACCCAGCACGAATACCGCCAGCACGAACGGCACCAGCGCGATGCCGATCGCGGCCATCTTCGACATGAAGACCCGCATGCGGCTCGCCCTCTGCGTGAATACCGGCGTCAGGGTTCCCCAGTTGAACTCGCTTCCCATGAACAGGGCTCCCAGGATCAGCACCATGGTGCCGCCGAAGAAAGGGAACGCCGTGGTGATGACGCTGACCAGGTTCTGGGGCAGCAGCAGGAAAAGCGCCGCCGGCCCCACCACACGCCCATGGAATTTGAGATTATTGGTGTAGGCGTAGTAAGGCAGGATGTACGAGAACAGCACCGACATGCCGGTCCAGAATCCCAGCAGCACCCAGAAGGCGACGCGCTTACGCAGCAGGAGCAGCTCGGCGGCCAGGCTATTCATACCTGTTCTTCTTCCTCAGTAAGGCTCAAAAAGACACTCTCGAGTGATAGCCTTACAGTGCACAATTCGCTGACCTCGACGCCGGCTGCCACCAGCTCGCGATTGATCTCGGCGGTGCGGGAGGTATCCGCCTCGACCAGGAACACATTCGCGTCGGTGAGCTCGATCCTGCCGACGCCGGCGAGCGATTCGAGCACCTGGCGTGTCTGATCCACAGGCTGCGCCCGCAGCTTGATGCGCTCGCCCCGGCGCAGGCCTTCGAGCGTGCCCTCGGTGATGATGCGCCCGTCCTTGACGACGCCGACACGGTCGCAGATCTGCTCCAGCTCGCCCATCAGGTGGCTGGAGAGCAGCACCGTGCGGTTCCCCTTGCCCAGATTGCGGATCAGGTGTCGCATCTCAGCCATACCCGCCGGGTCGAGTCCGTTGGTGGGCTCGTCCAGGATGAGGAGCTCTGGGTCTTTAAGCAGCGCCGCCGCCATGCCCAGGCGCTGTTTCATCCCCAGGGAATAAGTCTTGAAGCGGTCGCCGGCGCGTTTTGTCAGTTCAACCTCGGCGAGCGCCGGCTCGATGTGCGAATAGGGGACGCCGGCGTGGCGCGCAAGCACCCGCAGGTTGTCGCGCCCGGAAAGATAGGGATAAAAGGACGGCGATTCCACGAGGGCGCCCACCCGCGAGAGCGTCTCCGGCTTGCCCGGCCGGGCGCCGAGCACCTCACAGGAGCCCGAGGTGGGGCGGACCAGGCCCAGCAGCATACGCAGGGTCGTCGTCTTGCCGGAGCCGTTGGGACCCACGAAGCCGTAGACCTCGCCGCGCTCGACGTTCATCGACAGCCCGTCGACGGCTAGGATGTCCTGGCCGTAGCGCTTGCTGAGCTCGGTGGTCTGTATCACATATTCGCTAATGGATATCTCCTTGCGTCTCCGCGGAATATATACCCGTAAACCCGCGGATTGAAAATTTCACTCGAGATCATGCTCAAAGAGAGGGGCGACCCGAAGGGTCGCCCCGACCACGGGCGTTTCATCAGGCTCAGCTTACTCCGCGGCCGTTGTAGTGCCGCCGCGGTTCTTATGGAATCCGGCGTTGCCATCATCATCGCCACCGTGCCTGCCGCCGAACATGCCGGTGAGGTCGGAAAGCGGCTTGATGTCTCCATCCGGCCTCGCGATCTGGAAATCTTCCCCGAAGTTCGAGAACTTCACCGTAGCGTTCAGCGAGACAGAGGTGATTCCCTTCAAATGCTCGGCAAGCGGAGACAGCACTGACGGATCGATCTCTAGCGCCAGCTTGCCCTGGATGAGTTCGCCGTTGCTGTCGAGCCACCAATCGAGGTTCAACTGCTTCACGGCGCTGATTATCTGGGCTCTGCTTGCGTCGAGCTTGTCGGCCTCAGCGGCCTTGCCACTATTGCGAGCCGCTGTCGAGGCTCCTGTCAGAGCCTTGTCGAGGTCGATCGTGGCGCTGCGATGGGTCGTGGCGGTGCCGTCGATGTCTTCGGGGCCGATGGTCTTCTCGTCCTTCAGCAGCTCTCGGGGCCCACCGGGGAAGGCGGCCGCCAGTGCGGCTCGGGTCTTATCCTTGTCAGCGCTGCCGGCGCCGCTGGTTTCGTCACCTTCAGGCCTGCGGCAATCGCGACCGGCCAGGCTGCCGGCGTCGTACCAGGCGCCGCCCAGTTTAAGATAGAGGTTCTGGTCGACAGCGGTAAACTGAATGTCTGAGAGGATGCTGTTGACCAGGCTGGAGCCGAACGCCGTCTGGGCGGTGTTAGCACCGTCGCCCGTTGCGAGCTTCTGGACTACGGCGTCGATGCCGCCAAGCTTGAGATCGCCCTGGACCGCGGGACCATTTTCAGTCTTTTCGACATCGGCGCCACCGCTGGCGCTCAGGTCCAGAGGCAGCAGTCCCTGGAGTTTGGGATCTACCGCGGAGAGATCGCCGGCCACTTTCAGCTCGACGTTGTAATCCACGTGTCTGGAGTCGCCGTTCTCAGGCGGCGCCGCAGTCGGGGAGCCGTCGCCGGATTGCGCCAGCGCGTAACTTCCCAGGCCTGCCGTGATGATTGCCACCACTGCTATCAACGCGAGCAGGGGGAGCCGGTGTCTTTTCAGCATGATCGTTACCTCCTTAAGCGCTACCGGACCGGTCGCGCCGTGCAGCTTCATAATACATAGATTTTAACATCGCGCATTTGCAGGGAGATTAAGTTTGTGTAAAAAGTCTGTAAACAAGGGGTAAGATTAATATAGGGGAGGCTTTGAGCCGATGCTTGCCGCAGCTGATGCCTGCCGCTGTAGGCTTACGGTCAGAAGAAGGGCTCATCATGAAAAAGGTCATCCCCTT
>Ga0172371_10003062_pt1 | contig 26116 bp, 20 predicted proteins | sample Lak12m_FD_114543 | JGI IMG/M metagenome (GOLD analysis project Ga0172371, IMG submission 114543) | Freshwater microbial communities from Kabuno Bay, South-Kivu, Congo - kab_022012_12m | ecosystem: Environmental > Aquatic > Freshwater > Lake | place: Democratic Republic of the Congo: South-Kivu... | reverse complement strand
CGAGTGGCCCCAAAGGGACGAGCCGACTCTCGGGCTGTGGGTTCTTCTCTGCCATGACTGACCTTTCTCTCGGACACTGATGCTACACAAACTCGTGTCCAAGAGATCCGGAGCCGCCGCACCGGCAGGCCGCATGGAGCGGGCACCGAGTCCGGGTTGCGGACCCCGACCGGACGAGGCGATGAGTGAAGCCTCAGCGGCAACCGTCGAAGTGGACCGCGCGCCGCGATGATCGAAGCCTCAGCGGCTGCCGTCGAGGCGCGTCAGCGCCAGCGTGTAGGCGCCGATCGAGACCGCTCGCGAGGTGCCGAGACGGGTGACCCCGACGCCGATCGCCTTGCCGGCATCGTAGACGACCGGGCGATCGGAGAACGGCACGGTCACCTCGCGGACGTCGCCGCGCAGAAAGGCGGCTCGTTCCTTCCCGTTCTCGAGGTCGAAGACGCGACTTTCAAGACGCGGCAGGCGGCGGCCGACCGGCGTGTCGTAGGGCGCGTTCATCTCTCGCACCAGCCGCTTGAGGAAGAGGCGCTGGCCTTGGGCGAGACCTCCGCCGATGACCACCAGGCCGTCCACCAGGGAAGCGGCGCTCGCCAGCGCGTCGCCGGCGACGACCGCCATCTCCTCGAAGGCCCGCTGGGCGGCGCTGCGGTCGCCTTCACGCTTGCCGAGGCCGATCTCGTAGATCTGCTCGGGACTCGGGCAGTCCGCGAGCTCGATGCCCGACTCGCGCGCGTACACTCTCTGCAGCGCCCTGACCGAGACCCCCTCCTCGACCGACCAGGCCGCGACGAGCCGGTCGCGCAGACGGTTGATCTCACCGGCGGCGGAGTTGTCGCCGACCAGCAGGCGCCCGTCGTGGACGATGCCGGCTCCGAACCCGGTCCCCAACGTCGCGCCGAGCAGGTTGTGACAGCGGCGCGGGCTGCCTGCCTGTTCGAGCAGGCCGTTGACGTACGGAAGGAAGCCGGCGATCGCCTCGCCGAGAGCAAACAGGTCGCCGTCGTTGCTGATGAACGCCGGGATGCCGAACTGCTCCTCGAGCATCGGGCCGAGGGCGACCCCGCCGCGGAACACCGGCAGGTTCTCCAGATCGCCGATGATACCCCGCTCGTAGTCGGCCGGCCCCGGGAAGGCGAAGCTGATCGCCACCGGCTCGGCGAATGCCAGCATGCTGCCGCGCGACCCGGCGCGCACGAGCACCTGATCGCGCACCCGGCGGAAGCCGGCCAGGAGCTTCTGCAGGAACTCCTCGAGCGTCGGCGCCACCGCAGGCATGGTCACGCGGTGCACGGTCTCGCGCTCGCTCTGCACGGCCGAGAAGACGAGGTTGGTACCGCCGGCGTCGAGCGTCATGACGACGCGCGGGTCCTCGGAGTAGCGGGTACCGGCGTGCGCCCGGCGCACCCGGGCGGCGCCGCTTTCAGCGCCCATCGGTCACGGCCGCGCCGCGCCGGCTCCCGCCGGAAGCCACCGGCGGCTCGTCCCGGTGCAGGCTGGTCGGCGAACCGCCGGCCCGCCAGTGCGCCTCGATCGTCTCCAGCGGCACGTCCTTGGTCTCAGGCACGTAGAACCGCGTGAAGACCAGCCCCAGAACGCCGATGCCCGCGTACAGCCAGAACGCCCCCGACTGCCCGAGCCCGTCGATGAGGCTCAGGAACGTGACCGCGACGATGAAGTTGAAGCCCCAGTTGGAGAGCGTCGCCACGCTGACCGCCGTGCCGCACACGTTGAGCGGGTAGATCTCGCTCATCAGCAGCCAGGCGATCGGGCCCAGGCTGATGGCGAACGCGGCGATGTAGACCATGAGGCTGCCGACCGCCACCCACTTCATGCCGCCGCCCAGCGACGCCTTCTCCATGAAGGCGAAGCCGAGCACCGTGAGACTCAGGACCATGCCCGACATCCCCACGTACAGCAGCGGTTTGCGCCCCAGCCGGTCGATGAGCCGCAGCGAGACGATCGTGAACAGGACGTTGACGACGCCGACGATCACCGTCGCCGACATCGCCGACGACGCCGAGTCGAACCCCGCCATCTCGAAGATGGTCGGGGCGTAGTAGATGACGGTGTTGATGCCGGTGAACTGCTGGAAGAACATGACGGCCACGCCGATGATCAAGGCCGGGCGCAGCCAGCGCACCAGCAGTTCCCGCAGGCTCCCGCGCTCGTTGTCGGCGCCTCCCGCCTGCAGCGCCCGCAGCTCGTCGCCGGCGCGCTCCGCGCCGACAGCCTTCTCCAGGACCGCCCGGGCGCGCTCGAGCTGCCCCCTGCGGACCAGCCAGCGCGGCGACTCGGGCACGAACAACATGCCGAGCCCCAGGAGGACGGCCGGAATCATCCCGCAGAGGAACATGTAGCGCCAGCCGTCGTCGAAGCCGCTGAAGACCTGATCGACGCCGTAGGAGACGAGGATACCGATGGTGATCGCCAGCTGGTTGAGAGAGACGAGGGCGCCGCGTCGCTCCGGCGGGGCGATCTCGGCGATGTAGAGGGGGACGACGCACGAGGCCACACCGATGGCCACGCCGATCACGACACGGCCGACGATGAGCCAGTCGGTGCTCGGCGCCAGGCCGGTCCCGAGGCTGCCGAGGAAGAAGATGACGGCCGCTACGACGATGAGCTTGCGGCGGCCGAATCTGTCGGCCAGCCGGCCGGCCACCGCCGCGCCGGCGATGGCGCCCAGCAGCACGGCGCTGACGATCACCTCCTGCGACTCGTGCGTGAGTCGCCACTGGTGGTCGACGAGCACGATGACGCCGGAGATCACGCCGGTGTCGTAGCCGAAGAGGAAGCCGCCGACGGCGGCCAGCGTGGCGACGAAGGTGACGAAGCCCCTGCGGCCGCCGCTGCCGGCCGGCACGAGGCCGGCCGCTCCACTCCCGTGATCGTTCCGCGTCGCCATGGTCGTCACTCCTCTCGACCCTTGCTCGAGAGGTGTATCGGCCGCCGAAAGGGCGAGCTGAAGGACGAACGCCCCGGGACGGGGTCCGGGATCGAGCCCGAACAAGTCGTGCAGCCGGCGGCGCGAGCCGCCGCCCGCCGGGTCACTTCTCGGTGCTGCGGAAGCGCCACACACCGATGAGGAAGAAGCCGGCCGCCCACGCGAACGCGTAGCCGACCGCCGGCAGCACATCGACGACGCCGTAGTCCTTGAGGATGATGCCGCGCATGGCATCGAGGATCCAGGCCGTCGGCCACACGTGACCGATGGCCGAGAAGGTGGGTCCGGTGATCTCCAGCGGGAACCAGCCACCGGACATGGCCGCCCAGGCCATCGAGATCAGCACGGTGGCGGCGATCAGCGCCTGCTCGGAGCCGAACAGGGTGGCCAGCAAGAGGCCGAGACAGGACACGAGTGCGGAGAGGCTGATCATGACCAGCAGCAGGGCCGCGGGATCGTTGAAATAGTCCACGCCGAAGGCGAGCGCCCCGATGCCGATGAGCAGGATCTGCTGGATGAATGTGAGGATGAACATGCCCAGCACCTTGCCGCCGATCAGTTCGCCGCGGCTGGCGCGCGTCGTGAGCAGCCGCTGCAGCGTACCGCTGCGGCGCTCCATGATCAGCGCCACCCCGGCGGTCATGGTGCTGAAGAGGACGAAGTTGATGATCATGCCGGTCGAGGTGAGGTCGAAGCCGCTGGGGACCTCACCCCCCGAAGAGCCCGACTGCACCGTCCCGACGGTGACGGCCGGCGCACTCAGCGACTGCGCCACCGCCTGGGCGGCATCGCGGCGCAGACGATCGGCGTTCTCGATGCCGTACGCCTGTGCGACCGCCTCGGTCGCCGCCGTGGCGGCCCGCGTCTGGACCGCCTGCTGCCCGGCCAGGGTGCGGACCTCCTGTTCGGCGGTCTGGGCGCCGCTGGAGCCGGCGTCGCGCACCACCGTCAACTCGGCCGGCCGGCCGGCCGCGACGGCCTCCGAGTAGCCCTTGGGAATGATCAGGCCGGCCGCCGCCTGGCCGTTGTCGACCCGCTCGTCGACCTCTTTGACGCCGACCACCTCGACGCTCACCACCTCGGAGCCGCGCAGCCCCCGCACCAGCTCGCGCGCCGCGTCTCCCTTGTCCTGGTCGGCCAGCACCAGTGGGTAGGCCTGCTCGCCGGTGCCGATGATGAGCCCGAGGAACAGCGTGAAGGCGATCGGCATGATGATGGTGAACAGCCCGGCGAGCTTGTCGCGCCGGGTCTGCAGCAGGTCCTTGTCGGCGAGCGCCCAGATGCGCCTCATGGCGACCGCCTCCTCGCCCGAGGCACGGCGCTGGTCCCGGCGCTGCCGGTCACATGCCGCCTCATGCGAAGCGCCTCCGCAGCACGACGGCGGCGACCACGAAGAAGACGGCCGCGAACGCCAGCGCGACGAGCACGTTCAGCGCGATGTCGGCGACCGTCCCGCCACGCATCGCAGTGTCCCAGGCGGCCAGCAGCCACCCGTTGGGCACCAGGCGACTGACGGTGCTGGCCACGCCGCCGGAGGCGAACGAGCCGGTGAAGTTGCCGCCCAGGAGCGCCAGGACGAGGAAGATCCCGGACCCGATGGCGCCTTCTTGAGCGAGCGTGCGCGAGAAGGCGCCGATGAGCATCGCCAGACCGCACGCCACGGCACAGCCGGTGAGCACCAGGACCGCCACCGGCGCGAACGACCCCCAGTCGATCTGGAACGCCAGCCAGCCGACGAGCAGGATGACGATCGACTGCACCAGCACCGTCAGGTAGGCGAGCAGGAACTTGCCGCCGAGCACCGAGCCGCGCGTGGTGGGTGTGGTGAACAGCCGCGCCAGCGTGCCCTCTTCCTGCTCGACAAGGATGGTACGGGCGGCGATGGACGCGCCGAAGAACGTGAACAGCACGAGCTGACCGGCGAGCACGATACCGGTGATGCCCGGGTCGTTGCTGGCTGCGGAGCCGGGCAGCGACGGGGCTCGTGCCTCGATGACGACGCCTTCCCCGCCACCACCGGCCACGAAGCGTCGCGCGGCGTCTTCGGCGGCGGCCTTGATCGTCTCGATGTCGCCGGCGGTGCCGATGGTGGCGACCGTGCCGAGGCGGGCGGCGGCGGTCGCCGCTGCCCGGGCGCCGTTGATCTCGACGACGACCTGCCGGACCACGCCCTCGACCACGGCCGGACCGATCTGCTGGGTCGGGTCGGTGTACACCTCGACCTGCGTCTGCGCACCGCCGGTTCCGCTCACCGCGTCATCGAAGCCGGCGGGGATGATCACCGCCACCGCCGCCTCGCCGTCATCGACGGCACGCCGTGCCGCCGCGGCCGTCTTGACCCTGGTCGCGTCGATGAGGTCGTCGAGCTCCTTGCCGGTGAGCACGTCGACGAGGACGGCCGACGACCTCTGGACGCCGTCCGGGGCGCCCGCACTGTCGGCGCCGTCCGCACCGTCGGCGCCGTCCGCACCGTCGGCGCCGTCCGTTCCTGCGGGCGCGGCGCTCAGATCCGCGACGACCGTCGTGACCGGCTGGAGCTGGAAGCTGCCCTGACCGCCGAACGCCAGCCCCAGGATGAGCGCCACGCCGAGCGGAGCGGCCAGCATGGTCGCCAGGGCGCTCGGCTGCCGGTAGATGGAGCGCAGGTCTTTCCAGGCTATCGCCAGGACGCGTCTCATCGGCTCACGGCTCGCGGCATCGGTCCGCTGCCACCGCTACTCCCGCAGCGCCCGGCCGGTGAGGTGCAGAAAGACGGTCTCGAGGTTGGGCTCGACGACGTTGAGCGAGGTGATGCGTACCCCGGCCGTCTCGGCCGCCAGGAAGATGGCCGGCAGGACCGCATTGGCGTCGTCGACCAGCAGGCTGGCCAGCATGCCCTCGTCCTCGAGGTCGGCGCTGCCGACGCCGGCGATCCCACGCCACGTCTCGGCGACCTCATGCAGGTGCTTGTCCACACCGAGGTGGACCTCGGTCTTCTCGCCCACCAGCTTCACCAGTTCCTCGTGGGTGCCGAGGGCGATGAGCTTGCCGTGGTCGATGATGCCGATGCGGTCGCTGAGCTCCTGCGCCTCGGCCATGTAGTGCGTGGTGTACAGGATCGTCATCCCCTGCTCGCGCAGCTCGAGGATGCCGTCGAGGATGGCGCGCCGGCTCTGCGGGTCGATGCCCACCGTGGGCTCGTCGAGATACAGGACCTGAGGCTTGTGCAGCAGGGCGGCGCCGATGTTGACGCGCCGCTTCATGCCGCCGCTGAACTTGTCGACCCGGTCCTTCTGACGCTCGGTGAGGGTGATGAGCTCCAGCACCTCATCGACGCGACGCGCCAGCTCGTCGCCGGTGAGTCCGTACATGACGCCCCAGAAGTGCAGGTTCTCGCGTGCGCTCATGTCCCCATACAGGGCGATGTCCTGCGGCACCACACCGATGCTCTCCTTGACCGCCTGGGAGTCCGAGCCGATCGAGTGGTCGCAGATGCGGGCGTCGCCGCCGCTGGGCCGCAGCAGACAGGACAGCATCGAGATGGTGGTGCTCTTGCCGGCGCCGTTGGGGCCGAGCAGGCTGAAGATCTCGCCCTTCTCGATGGAGAAGCTGACGTCGTCGACCGCGAGCACGCCCTTGGGCGGGTCGTACTGCTTGCGCAGATCATCGACCTCGACGATGCTCACAGACCCTCCTCTTCCCTGTCGCCGTCACAGCGCACATCGACACCCCGACGCTAGCGCCATCGTAGGTGCACCGTGTCATCATTCCATGAGCGGGAGCCCATCGCCAGCCTTGCCCTGCAGCCGCCGTCGTGCCCGGTTCCCGACGCAGCGACAGACGGGCGCTGAGAACCCGCCATCGCGGCTGCGGGGCGTTCATGGCGCCGGTCGTTCAGGTTGCCGCGCGTGGTGCCGATAGGCGTTGGTGAAGGGCACCACCCGAGGCAGCACGCCGGCGCTCCGCTCGAGCGACCGGTGTGCGGGGCGGATGACACCAGGAGGACGGCCATGGGCGCGACGACACACGGCGATGCGGCACCGCCGGCACTGAAGGCAGATGCCGGTGCGGCTCCCGGTCCGCTGGCCGGCACCGACACCGGGGCCAGGACGGTCGAGCTGCTGATCTGGCCGCGGAACCTGCTGGCCGTAGTCGGCGTCTTCCTCGGCTTCTGGTTCCTGTCCGTAGACGGCGCTGCCGAAGCCGTCAAGTGGGTCTGCCTGCTGGCCGTGGGCGGCGTCGGCGTGGTCGCCTACATGAGCCACGTCATCTTCGCCCGCGCCGACGCCCGGCGCCTGGGCTTCGGCGACAAGCCGAGCGGCTTCCAGTACGAGGTCGGCTTCTTCAACCTCGCGGTCGCCGTGATGGCCATCCTTGCCGTCGTCCTCTCGTGGGGCGCCACGGCGCAGGCCGCCCTCTGCCTCGTCTACGGGACCTACTTCCTGCAGTGCGCCGGGCTCTTTGTGCGCCGTGTGCGCAAGGAGGAGGGCGGGTCGCGCTTTGTGAAGAACGTGGTGATCTTCCTGATCCTCGGCGGTTTCCTGCTGTTCTTTGCCATCGCCGCCCTGGTCTGAGGGAACGCCTTCGCGTCGCCCTGAGGCGGGCTCGCATGAAGCGTGAGACGACCCACGGGGGCGCCCTGTGCGACCCTGCCGAACGGACGACGACATGCGTCGCTGCGAACTGACGGCGCTCTCGTCCGCCGCCGTGTGCGGCGCGTTCGCCGTCGCACTGCTGATCCTTGCGGAGACACGACCGCACTTCTCTGTCGTGGCCGCCATCTTCACCGGCGGGCGCGCGTGCACCGGGCTACTGGTCTACGCCGGGCTGCGCCTGTCCCGGCGCCGCACCGACGCTTTCGCCGAGGGCCTCTACAAGCTCGAGAACCTGATCGCCGTCGTGATAGGCGTGCTCGTGATCGTCGCCGCCTGGGAGCTCGGCAAGTATGCCGTCTCCGCCTTCGCCGCCGGGCACGACCTGCTGCCGGCGCCGCTGGAGTCGGTCCCCTACCTGCTCGTCGCAGCCGTGCTGGCCGCCGGACTGGGGGCCGGCAAGATCGTGGTGGCCCGCGCCGACGGCTGCCCCAGTCTGCGGGCCGACGCCTGGCACTCGATCCTCGACGCGGTCGCTCTGTCCCTGATGACCGTCGGCGCCGTGCTGGCCGGACTCGGCGTGCAGCGCGCCGACGAGCTGGTCGCCTTCCTCGCCTGCGCCATCCTCTTCGCCACCGGGGCGCACATCGTGTTCGGCGGCCTCAAGGTGCTCCTCGACGCCTCGGTCGAGCGCGGCGTCCTGTCTGCCGTGGAGCGTGTGGTCAACGACGACCCGCGCGTCGCCAGGGTCGTCGAGGTCGCCGGGCGGAATGCCGGCAGCTACCGCCTGCTCACCGTGCGCCTGACGCCGCAAGCGACCGAGCTCGCCGCTGCTGAGGCGCTCTGCGACGACCTGCGCCAGACGGTGCGAGAGCAGGTCGCCAACGTCGGCGACATCGTGGTGGAGCTGGTTCCCGCCGAGGCGGCCGGTCCGGCTGCCGGCCTCGCGGAGGGGGTAGCCTCTCCCGGCGACGCATCGCCCGAAGAGGCTGCGGTCCCGGCCGGCGCCGGGCAGCGTGGAAGCATCAGCCGGGCCGAACGGGCAGAGATCGTCTCCACGGTCATCTCGGCGGCCATGGCCGCGCTCATGATCACGGTCGCGATGAGCTCCGGCAGCGTCGCCGTCCTCGCAGAGGGTACCGACACCGTCGTCGACGTCGTCGCCTCAGTGGCCGTGCTCGCCGGCATGCGCCTCGCCCGCAGGCACTCCCGTACCTTCCCCCAGGGCCTCTACAAGATCGAGAACCTGACCGCCGCAGGGATAGGCATCCTCGTCCTGGTGAGCGCCTGGGAGCTGGGGCGCGAGGCGGTCGATCGTCTCGTCAACGGCTCCGAGCCGCTCGAGCAGCCGCTGACGGTACTGATGCTCATGCTCGGAGTGGTCGTCGTGACGGCGGCGCTGGGACGGTACAAGGCGCGCGTGGGCAGGCAGGAGCGCTCGCCGAGCCTGCAGGCAGACGGCCGCCATGCCCTCTCCGACGCCGCCGCCAGCGCCGGCGTGGGGCTGCAGTGGGCCGGCGTGCCCTACACCGATTCCATCGCCGCCCTGGTGGTCGTCGCCCTGCTGGCGTGGACCGGCGTCGAGGTCCTGCTCGACGCTCTCCGCGTACTCCTCGACGCCTCGCTCGAGCGCGACGTGCTCGACCGGATCCGGCTCTGCGTCGAGGAGCAGCCGGGCGTGCGCCGGGTGCTCACAGTGCGCGGCCGCAACAGTGGCGCCTACCGCTTCGTGAACCTCACGGTCGTGCCTGAAGGGCCCGACCTGGACCACGCCGAGCGCATGCTCGAACGGGTCCGTCGAGTCGTCCGCGAGCGTTTTGAGAACGTCGACCGGATCGACGTGGAGCTGGCCGCCGGCTGAGTGCACCGTTGGCGCGCGTGAGCACGACGCCACGCTGCCGGCGCCGCGTGACCATCACGGCCCCGCCGTACTCCTCAGCCCGCCGTGGCCAGTGCGTAGGCGGCGAAGAAGGCCATCATCGCGACCAGCACGACGGTGGGGATCACCCCACGCCAGAGCCTGGCCGGCGACCGCTTCTCATCGGTGACATACCTGTAGGTGTGCAGGGCGGCCGCCTGCAGCAGATACAGCGAGTAGCCGAGCAGGACAAGTGACTGCGCGTACGTGCCCCAGCCGGCGAAGACGGCCAGGAGACCCATGAAGCCGAACGCCAGGTTCGCATACCCGACCTCCCACATCCAATCGGGTCTGTCTGTCTCCCAGCCGAGCCGGGCGGCATCCTCCTTGTGGAAGATGACGTGACAGACGAAGGCCAGCACGCCGACAACCCCCACCGAGGTCGCCGTCACGATGGCGAGTGAAGTCTGCGGCTCGGCACCCAGGTAGTAGAAGCCGAAGAAGATGCCGACGGCGGCGACTGCCTTGCCCGCCAGGCTGATCCATTTGACCATGGGTGCCTCCGCACATTCTGACGTGGTCCGTTTGGCACTCATCGACATCTGTCATGCTCAACGTGAGCCATGAGCAGCCGCCTCAGCATCGCCCGGCCAACAGACGAGGGACCGGTTCGTGACGCTCACCGTGGTCCCCGACGGACGCAGCCTCATGGCGCTACGGACGGCCTTTGTGGAGCGTGAGACGCCGCGGTCCGGCGCGGAAGCCGAGGTCCACGAGCCGCCGCGCATACGGCGAACCCACGATCTCGACGCCGTCTATCCGCTCCAGAGACAGCCGGTCGATGCACCCGTCCGCCACCGCCGCGGCGAGGCCACGCAGTCCCGTATCGACACGCTCCGCGTCGTCGTCCAGAAGCCCCAGAGACCGGCCGCCCCGCTCCACGTAGACGACCGGCTCGCCGCCCACCAGCACGACATACGCCCCGGCCTGACGGCCCGGGGAGCGGCCGCCGCCGATGGGCTCATCAGGAGCCGCCCCGTCTGCCTGAGCGCCTGCCGACGGTCGCGCCGGCCAGCGCAGCGCCGATCCGTACACCTGCGCCGGGTCCGTCGCCGCCAGCACGACGGCGGGCCCCGCCGGGTCGCCGCGCGCCCGCAGCCGCTCCACCGCGGCCGGCAGCGCGAACTGGGCGCCCCCCAACCCCTCGACGAAGTAGCCTCGGCGCGCCAGCCCAAGCGTCTCGAGAGCGCCGAAGGCGTCGTAGAGGTCCGTGAAGCCCCCCGGCACACCCTCCGCGCGCACCACCTCGCGAGTGACGATGCCGTGCCGTTCCAGCAGCAGTTCGGCCCAGGCCCGGCGACGGGCGATGGCGTCGCAGCCCGCGGTGGCACCGTGTCCGGCGGCGCCGGCGGCCGATTCCTCCGCGGCCGCTTCGCGCCCACCCGCGGCGGCCGTAGCGCTGTGCTCGGCGGCCGCCGACGCGATCCTCGCCCTGGCGGCCACGCCCCGGGCGTCGGCCGCTTCGACGGCGAACAGCGACTCGCACAGCGACCACCGGCCCTGGAGCTGCGGGGACGGACCACGACGCCGGCGAACCAACCGCGAGCGGCCGGCGTGGCTTCTGAAGGCCGCCGGTGCCGCATCTGCGGCGCGCGCGAGCGTCGGCGCTCGCCCGGCCGCCGGCCGGCGTCGCGGCGCGCGCAGGGGGGCGAACGCGTCGTTGGTGACCTCGCCGGCCCACACCAGCTCCCACAAGAGCCGCTGCAGCGCCTCGTTGTCGACGGCCGGCAGATCCACGAGCAGGTCTGTGGAGAAGCTGGGCGACCGCCGCAGCCGGTCACGGATCGCCGACGCCAGGGAGCCAGTCGCGACCTGAGACGTCCCCCCGGCGTCGGCGTCGGCGATGGCGGAGCCGTGCAGAGCGGCCGCCGGGCCGGGGGCAGCGAGGGGCTGCAGCAGCGCGGAGCCGGGAGGCGGCCCGAGCAGGCGGGCGTCGTCGCGGAAGTACAGCGCCACGCGCCCCTCGCCGCGCCCGATGGCGCCGGCGCCGGCCCATACCACCTCACCCGACGCGCACAGCGCGTCGAGCCACGCCGGCGAGTAGCCGGTCAGACGCGCCGGCAGCACGTCGTGCTCCCAGACGTGAGGCGTGAGCGGCAGGCCCTGCAGCGGCACCAGGATCTCGCGCAGACGGTCGATGCCGGCGGCAGCGGCCGGCGACAGGCGAGCGACGCCGGGCCGGATCGCGGCGGTCGCCGTCGGGCGATCGACGCCGTGCCAGGCGGCCGCGAAGCGGGCGTACTGCCGGCGGTCGGCCGGCTCGATCTCGCGACGCAGCGCGGCCAGCGAGGCGCGCCGCAGACGTTTCAGCACATCGGGGGTGCACCATTCCCGCTGCGCGCCGCCGGGCCGCAGCTCGCCGCGCACCAGCTCGCCGGCCGTCTCCAGACCGGTGAGGATCGGCGTGAGGTCGATGCCGTAGCGGCCGCGCAGATCGGCACTCTCGAAGGGACCGTGCGTGCGCGCCCAGCGCCGCGCCAGCCGGTCCAGCGCGTCCGGCACCTCCTCCAGGAACTGAGCCGGCAGGTCGACGGCGCTTGGCGTTCGCGCGCCGAGCGCGTCGCGGTACAGCCCGGCGTCCTCGGCGGCGATCCAGCGCTCCTCACCGGCGATGCGGAGCGCCACGGCGCGCCGCTCGGCGACCAGGCCCGCCAGCCAGGCCGCCGCCGTCCGCGACGCGTCCGAATCGGCAGGATCCTGTGTGACGGCAGACGCACCCGGGTGGCCGACGGCTACCGTGTCCACGGCCCCACCGATGTCCGCCGCGTCGCCGGCGTCCTCCACCTCGCGATCGGCCACCGCCACCCGCTCGGCCGCCTCGGCCGGCGTCAGGTCGCCGAGCTGCCGCAGCACATCGTGCAGCTCGTCGGCGGAGCGGGCCCGCAGGCGCGGCGAGCGCCGCTGCAGGTCGGCCTCGACCTCCCGCAGCGCATCCGGGTCGATCAGCTCGCGCAGCTCCTCCTGACCGAGCAGCTCGCGGAGCAGGTCGCGGTCGAGCGCCAGTGCCGCCGCCCGGCGCTCGGCGTTGGGCGCGTCGCCCTCGTACATGTAGGTCGCGATGTAGTCGAAGAGCAGCGACGAGGCGAACGGCGAGGCGACCGCCGTCTCGACCTCGAGCAGCGAGAGGTCGCCGTCGCGCAGCCGCCGCAGCAACTCGGTGAGGCCGGGTACGTCGAGGACGTCACGCAGGCACTCCCGGTATGTCTCGAGCACGATCGGGAAGTCGCCGTATCGCCGCGCCACCTCAAGCAGCGACTGGCTCTTGAGGCGCTGCTGCCAGAGCGGCATGCGGCGGCCGGGGCGGGCGCGCGGGATCAGCAGCGCCCGCCCCGCGTTCTCCCGGAACCGGGCTCCGAAGAGCGCGCTGCCGCCGAGCTCGCCGACGACCAGGTCCTCGGCCTCCTCGGGCTCCACCAGCACCAGCTCGGCTCCCGGCGGCTCGTCGGCGTCGGGCAGGTGCACGATGATGCCGTCGTCGGACCAGATGGCGTCGGCCTCGAGGCCGAAGACGTCGCGGATGCGGGCGCTCAGCGCCAGGCCCCAGGCGGCATGCACGCGCCCGCCGTACGGCGAGAGCACGCAGAGCCGCCAGTCGCCGATCTCGTCCCGGAAGCGCTCCACCACGACGGTGCGGTCGCTCGGCAGCACCTTTGTGGCCTCCTGCTGCTCGCGCAGGTAGTCGAGGAGATTGCGGGCGGCCCGGGCGTCGAGGTCGTACTCCCGTTCCAGCGTCGCCTCGTCCTGATCGACCGCCCAGCGGGCGAACGCACCGATGGCCTCGCCCAGCTCGCGCGGCCTGCCCACTCCCTCCCCATGCCAGAACGGCACCGCCGCGCTCGCACCCGGCGCCGGGCTCACCACCACCCTGTCGCGGCCGATCTCCTCGATCCGCCAGGCGCTGGCCCCCAGCAGGAAGGTCTGACCGAGGCGCGCCTCGTAGACCATCTCCTCGTCGAGTTCGCCGACCTTGCGGCCGTCGGGCAGGTTGACGGAGAACAGGCCGCGGTCGGGGATGGTGCCGGCGTTGGCCACCGCCAGCGCCCGGGCGCCGGAGCGAGCCCGGATGGTCCCAGCCGCGCGATCCCACACGATGCGCGGCCGCAACTCGGAGAAGTCGGCGGACGGATAGCGTCCGGCGAGCATGTCGAGCACGTTCTCGAACTGCCGGCGTTCCAGCTCGGCGAAGGTGTACGTGCGTCGCACAAGCGCGAACACGTCGTCGACGGAGAGGCCGCCGTGCGGCCCAGAGGGACCGCCGGACCCGCATCCGACGTTCGAAGAGGGCCTGTCAACGGCCTGGGCTCCGTCGCCGGCGGCCGGCTCGGCGACATCGACGGCGGCCGCAGGCGGCGACGTCGCCTGCCCGGCCACCGCCGCCATCGCCACGATCTGCTGCGCCAGCACGTCCAGAGGATCGCGCGGGATCACGGTCGTCTCGATGAGCCCCTCGCGCATGCGTCTGGCCACGACCGCGCACTCCAGCAGGTCGGCGCGGAACTTGGGGAAGATGCGCCCGCGCGACGTGTCGCCGACCCCGTGCCCGGCCCGTCCGATGCGCTGCAGGCCGGCGGTCACCGACTTGGGCGACTCGATCTGGATGACCAGGTCGACGGCGCCCATGTCGATGCCCAGCTCCAGCGACGAGGTGGCGACCAGGCACGGCAGCTCGCCGGCCTTGAGCTGATCTTCCACGAGCAGCCGCTCCTCGCGCGCCAGCGACCCGTGGTGGGCGCGCGCGATGGGGCCGTACCACGACCGCCCGTCACGGGCTTCGCCCGCCGGCGCCTGTTCCGCCCATTCACGCTCGGCCAGCTCGTTGAGCCGCAGCGCCAGCCGTTCGGCGGCGCGCCGGTTGTTGACGAAGACGAGCGTGGTGCGATGCTGCCGTATCAGCCTGAGCAGCTCCGGGTACATCGCCGGCCAGATGGAGCGCCGCGTCGGCTCCTTGCCGGTCGCCTGGTCGAGCCCCAGGTCCGCGTGCTTGGGATCGACCATCGACTCCACCGGGACGTGGATGCGCAGATCGAGCGGCTTGCGCACCCCGGTATCGACGATGCGGCAGCGGCGCTGCGGCCCCACGAGGAAGCGTCCCACCTCGTCGAGCGGCTTCTGCGTCGCCGAGAGGCCGATGCGCTGCACGTCACGACCGGCCGCCTCGGCCAGGCGCTCGAGCGTGACCGCCAGGTGGGCGCCGCGCTTGGTGCGCGCCACCGCGTGGATCTCGTCGACGATGACCCACTCGGTCCCCTCGAACAGCCGCGCCGCCTGGGAGGTGAGCATGAGATACAGCGACTCCGGCGTGGTGATGAGGATGTCCGGCGGATGGCGGAGCATGCCGCGGCGCTCCGCCTGCGGCGTGTCGCCGGTGCGGATGCCGACGCTGACGTCTGCCCCGATACCGCGCAGCGGCGCGCGCAGGTTCTTCTCGACGTCGTAGCCGAGCGCCTTGAGCGGCGAGACGTAGACGAGGCGCGCACGACGGCGGCGCAGGTCCGCCGGCGGGGGCTCGGCGACGAAACGGTCGAGCCCCCAGAGGAACGCCGCCAGCGTCTTGCCCGAGCCGGTCGGCGCCGAGATGAGCACGTGCTCGCCGCCGGCGATCGCCGGCCACGCCTGCGTCTGGGCCGGCGTCGGCGCCGCGAACGTCTGCGCGAACCAGTCGCGCACCGGCGGCGTGAACAGATCGAGCGGCATGCTGTCGGACGACATGCCGGTATCCTAGACCGCCCGCGGAACGGACGGGCGTCGCCGACCGCGATCGCGCCGCTCTCTCCTCGCCGATGGTAGACTCGGCCGCATCGGCCATCGGACTGGAGGGAGAGACGTGGTCTCACGCGCCGCCGACTGGTACGCCCAGGCCGAGCGTGATCTCGAACAGGCTGCTGCATCCCGCCGAGAGGGCCGCCACGAGTGGGCCTGCTTCGCAGCTCAGCAGGCTGCCGAGAAGGCCGTGAAGGCCGTGCACCTCTCCCGTGATCAGGACGCCTGGGGCCACGTCATCGCCCGACTCCTCGCGGAGCTTCCCGTCGACGTACCGGCGGACCTGCGAGAAAAGGCTCGCGTGCTCGACGGCTTCTACATCACGACCCGCTACGCCAACAGCCATGCGGAGGGTCCACCCTTCGAGCACTTCGGGACCCTGCAAAGCGAAGAGGCGCTGCTCTATGCCGGTGAGATCATCGAGTTCGCACGTCCTTTCGTGGCCGGATCGTGACGCGGTCGCGGCCGCGGCTCGCGCCTGGGGCGCGCGCGTGGCGGCGGCGGATCCGAACGTCCTGAGGATCGGCTACTTCGGTTCCTGCGCCCGTGGCGACTGGGGCGTGGGCAGCGACCTCGACCTCGTCATCGTCGTGGCTCGATCGTCCGAGCCGCCGATACGTCGCGGCCTGGCGTTCGACACTCTCTCCGGGCTGCCGGTGCCGGTCGACCTCCTTGTCTACACCGCCGAGGAGTGGCAGCGCCTGCAGGACGACACGTCGACGTTCGCGCATCGCCTGCGAGACGAGGTGGTCTGGATCGTCTGACCGTCCCGCGACGCCCGCGTGCATCGGCCGCGGGCTGCGCCGGCTCACACCGGGCGCTATCCTTCTGTAAAGAGGACCGTCCAAGGGTGAGATGCGACATCCGGCCACCACAGCAACTCCGGTCACCAGACCTGCTCATGTCGGCGGCCGCGTGGCGGCGCGTACGAACGCCCGCCGGGCAGCCCCGTTCGGCGCCACGCTGCTGAGCCTGCTCGTGCTCGTCGTCGTGGCCGGTTGCGGCGGCGGACAGGCTTCCACGGCAGCAACGTGTGCCATCCGGCCCGCCGAGTCCTCCGGGGGCGCCGCGACCACCGCCGCCGGCGAGCTCACCGGCAGGACCGAGATCGCCACGCTCGCGGCAGGCTGCTTCTGGGGCGTCGAGGCCCATTTCGCCGCCCTTCCCGGGGTCGTGGACGCGGTGGTCGGCTACACCGGCGGCTCGACGGCCGACCCGACCTACGAAGAGGTCTGTTCCGACACCACCGGCCACGCCGAGGCCGTGCGCGTGCAGTTCGACCCCGACGTCGTCTCCTACGAGGCGCTGGTGGAGAGCTTCTTCGCCATGCACGACCCGACCACCGAGGACCGCCAGGGGCCGGACGTGGGCTCGCAGTACCGGTCGGCGGTCTTCTTCCACACGCCCCAGCAGGAGGCGATCGCCACTGCCGTCCGGGAGCGGCTCGAGGAAGCCGGAGCCTACGACGACCCGATCGCCACCGAGATCACGCCGGCGGGACCCTTCTACCGCGCCGAGGACTACCATCAGGACTACCTCGAGCGGCAGAGCAGCCGCTTCTGAGACGGTCACGAGCCCGGCGTCGCTCGGCTTCGCCGCTGACGGCGCTCTGTTGGGCGTAGCAGCCTCGTCGGCTACACTGCCCGGGATATGAGCGTTCCACCTCCACGCCCCCCGCACCGCAGCGACCCGGACGGTACGACACAGTCCGGGCAGGGACCCGACCCTCGATCCGGCCGTCCGCCGCGCTACCGTGTCTACCGGGCGTCAGAGTCGCCACCGTCGGACTCCCGACCGCCGAACGCCTCACAGCCGGACTCCCGGCCACTCAACGCTTCCCCGCCGGACTCGCGGCCGCCGGATGCCTCCCGTCCGCACCCCCGGCCTGATCGCACTCAGGCGGTATCTCCGGAGCCTGATCGTCCGCACCGCCAGGAGCCGCGTGTGCCGCCCGCCGCCTCGGCAGCCGCCGGAATCGCGGGCTCCCGCGAGCCGCAGACACCGGGCGCACTTCAGTCAGGCGCCTACGGCGAGCGCTTCCAGGTGCCGCCCGCGGCAGACGCACGTCCGTCGTCTGGGGTGGCGCCGCCCGCGGGAGCGCGCACACGGCGCCCACCCGACGCTCGCTCGCGCGCGGCCCGACGACGGCGCATCCGGCAGCGCCGGCTCGTCGCGCTCGGCGCGCTGATCATCCTGTTCGCCGCCGTCGGCGGCACCGCCTGGGCGCTGCTCGGTGACGACGGCGGCGCCGGGACCGGCGGCGGCTCTGCCGGCGCCGAGGGCGACTCGCAGGCGGCCGCGACCGGCGCCGCGGCCGCGTCGTCCCCGTCCCCCTCCCCATCGCCGTCGACTCCCCCCGCCAAGCCGAAGGTCATCGAGGTCGGCTGGATCGGCGACACCACGCCGGGCTCGCAGTACGGTAATCCGCCCGACAACGGTCGTGCCCTGTTCGCCAACGTCCGCGACCAGCTCAGCAAGCCCGACCTCATGATCGCCAACATCGAGGGCACCTATTCGACCGCCACCACCTCCAAGGGCTCGGGCCCCAACACGTTCTCGTTCCAGGCTCCGCCGGCCTATGCGGAAGCCCTCGTCTGGGCCGGCATCGACATGGCCAACCTGGCCAACAACCACACCAACGACTACCTCGACCTCGGGCTGCAGCAGACCAGGGAGGCCCTCAAGGCGGTCAACGTGGAGTACGCCGGTATCCCCGGCGAGACACCGATCGTCGACGTGAAAGGCGTCAAGGTCGCGGTGCTCGGCTTCTCGCCCTACCCCTGGAACAACGACATCAACAACATCGCCGGCGCGAAGAAGCTGGTCGCGCAGGCCGACAAGGAAGCCGATCTGGTGATCGTCACCATGCATGCGGGAGCCGAGGGCGCCGACCTGGTGCACACCCCGCAGGGCTCCGAGTTCGCCTACGGCGAGAACCGCGGCGATTCGCGTGCCTTCTCCCGCGCCTGCATCGACGCCGGCGCCGACCTCGTCCTGGGCTCCGGGCCGCACGTGATCCGCGGCATCGAGCGCTACAAGGACCGCCTGATCGCGTACTCGCTGGGCAACTTCGGCGGCTGGGGCAACTTCGGCACCGGCGGCAATCTGAGCCTGTCGGGGCTGCTGACGGTGAGGATCGACTCGACCGGGAGGATCCGCGGCGGCCGCTGGCTTTCGTTGTACATCTACGAACCCGGCGTGCCGAGCGTAGACGGCAGCAACCAGGCCGCCAACCTGGTGCGACAGCTCTCGGCCGAAGACTTCGACGACACCTACGAGCTCGACGCCAAAGGACGCTTCAACGGCGATTGAGTCGCGCCGAGCGGCGGTCCAGTCGCGCCGCCCGGTACGTCCGTTGCAGAACCACTGCCGCGCTGCCGATACCTCCTCTGATGAACGTCTGAGGAGGCCGGGATGGACAGCACGTCGAGCCACCGATCACCACGACGAGACAGCCTCACGAACGAAGTGCGGCGACGCAGGGCGGTGACGCCGCCCGATGACGGCCGCCGAGTCGCGCGGCCCGGCCGCTGCTGCGCAGCGGCGCTTCCGCGTCCGGGCCATCACCATCTCGCCGGCATGCTCCTGCTGCTCGTCCTGGCCGTCCTCACCGCGATGCTGCTGCTGAGCACGAGTCTCGCGCCACACGCCGGCGCTGCCGGATCCGCCGACCACGCCTCCCAGGCGTGGCTCTCCATGCCGGCGCCGGCCGCGGGCTCGGCACTCGACACCATGGCGCAGACGACGGCGACGCTGGACGGCAGCGGGCTCAGCACCAAAGCCGGTGCGAGCGCCACGAAGACGGCCGGCGTACGGAAGTCCGGCGCGACGGCGACCAGGACCCGCGCGACCAAGCTGTACAAGGCGGCCGTCAAGGCCCGCAAGGCGCGCGCCTTCACGCGCAGCTACCGCCTCTACCGGCACGCCCGCCGGCTCTACCTCAGCCTCGGCGACGCCCCACGCGCGCGCATCTGCCTCACCGGAATGCAGGACATCTTCGTCATCTCGAACACGTACCCGCACACCCGCTCTCAGATGGCCGCTATCCTGGCCGAGGCGTACCCCGACGTGCCGGCCTCGCAGCGTAAGGCCTGGCTCGACAGCAGGACGAGCGAGTCGCTGGTCTACGACGGCGCTCGTCACTACTTCGGCGATCTGGCGATCAACCTCGCCTACCGCGACTACGACCTCTACCACACGCTGCCGGACCACATGGCCGGCAACCGCAGGGCCTACGCGATGCTGGCCCCCTACATGGCGGCAGCGACCAACGTGAAGCCCTGGCAGCCGTATGCGGAGCCGACCAGCTACGCGTTCACCCAGACACTCGACGTGCCGCGCGACCAGCTGCCGGCCGGCGGCCGCCTGGACATCTGGCTGCCGACGCCGCTGGAGGGCGGCCCGCAGACGGACGTCCGCATCTCCAACGTCACGGACGTCCCCTGGCTGAACCTGCCGCCGACCATCGACGGCGACATCAGCCTGCTCTACCTGAGCGTGCCCCTGGCCCGTCTGAACGGCGACCTGCGGTTCAGCTTCGACGTCTCGTTCAAGCACGCGGCGCAGTACTTCAAGGTCGACCCCACGCGGGTGGGCAGCTACGACAAGAACAGCGGCCTCTACCGCACCTACACGAAGTCGCGCGGCAACACCACGATCACGAAGAGCATCCGGCGCACCGCGAGGCGGGTCGTCGGGCGCGAGACCAACCCGTACCTGGCCGCCCGTCGCCTGTACCGCTACATCCTCCGCGATGTGAAGTACAGCTACATGCCGCACTTCGCGATGTGGCCGCGCGGCGTCCCGGAGTCCGTCTACGTGCACACCCACCGCTACGGCGACTGCGGCGCCCAGAGCATGTACTTCGCGGCGCTGTGCCGCTCGGTCGGCATCCCCTGCCGGACCACCGGCGGCTTCCAGCTCTTCGCCGGCAAGCCGGGCGGGCACTTCTGGGCCGAGTTCTACCTGCCCAACTACGGCTGGATCCCCGTGGATCCCACCGCCGCGACGCTGGTCGACTACCTGCCCGAGCTCTCGGCCGCCGACAAGAAGGCCTTTCACGACTTCTTCTTCGGCTGCCAGGACGATCTGCGGCTGGTGGTCCAGAAGGACGTCGACGAGCGGCTCTCACCGTCCGGCAAGGGCCGCGTCGCCCTGCCGATGGCCATCCAGTTCCCGGCGGCTCTCTGCGACTCCATGACCGCGGTGCCGGGCCTGGTACTGATGCAGCACTGGACCTACGAGTGAGCGTGTCGCGGACCGCGATCGCCATGTGAGCGGGGGCTACGGACGGACTCCTCAAGAGTGACTCCGGGATTCGGGGACACCCGGGCACCCCGAATGTGTCCACACATCCCAGAGCGGCGCTGCGGTGACGACCCCGTCCGTTGGCGTCTTGGCTGATTGGTCTCCTCCGGCAGTCTGCGCTCAGTCGGTCGGCAAGTACTTGGCGGACCAGTCGAGGTTCCGCTGATACACGTCGCGGATCAGAGCGGGCTCCATGACCACATGGCCCGACCGCGGATAGGAGACCATCGTCACCGGCACGCCCAGCTTCTGCAGCGTGAAGTACCACTCCTGACCCTGTGAGTAGGGCACCCGCGTGTCGCAGAGCCCGTGCTGGATGAGCGTCGGCGTCTCGGCCTGCGCCGCGTACGACACCGGCGAGCAGTCGAAGTAGACATCCGGCACCTGCCACGGGAGTCCGCCGAAGTAGGCGGGCACCAGGTCGGGAAGATCGTCGGTGCCGGCCATGCTGATCCAATCGACCGGGCCGGCGCCCACGCTGGCCGCCACGAAGCGCTGCGTCTACGTGGTCGTCCAGGCCGTCATGAAGCCGCCGTAGCTCCAGCCCATGATCCCCAGCCGGGCCGGGTCGGCAACGCCCATGGCGATGACCGTGTCGACGCCGCCCAGATCACGTACCGGTACCCAGGAACACCAGCACGACGTCGGCGAGTCCCTGAGGATCCTGATACATGAGCCCGTGACCGGCGCCGGGGAAGCGAACCAGCCACGATGCCGGCACCCGGTCGGCCATCATCACCGCGTTCTGCGCCGGCGTGAGCTCGTCCTCGGCGCCGGTCACGAAGAGCGTCGGGCAGTCGATGTCCTTGAGCCGGTCCCAGACGCCGGCCCACTCACCGATCGCCTGGTTCTGCAGGCCGATCTCCTTCGGCGAGGACTGCTCCGTGGGGATCGGGAAGCTGGCCGCGTAGTCGGGATGAGCGTTGCGGTACGACGCCGGGAACAGCAGCTCGATGAGCTTCTGGCCGCGTTCCTGAGCCGGCATCGACGTGTCGGTGAGCACCGCCAGCGCCGCCTTCGTAGGCGGAATGGCCGTGCGGCCGCCGGCGTCGCCGGCATAGGAGACCAGCGCCGCGACGCGCTGCGGATGGCGCACGGCCAGATCGATAGCCACGTCGCCGCCCATCGACCACCCGAGGACGTCCATCTGATCGTGGCCGAGGGCCGTGATGAGCCCGGCCGTGTCGTCGGCCAGCTGCGAGAACGGATAGGCGCCCAGCGGGTCGTCGGTCTCCCCCATGCCGCGGTTGTCGAAAACGACGACCTGACGTTCCTGGGCGAGCGCCGCCACGAGCTCCGGCGACCACATGTCCATGGTCCCGCTGGAGCCCATGACGAGCAGGAGCGGCGTGGCGGGTGGCGTGGCAACCGGAGAAGAAGTGGCGCCGGGGAACGGCGTGGCGGGCGTCGCCGAGCCGGTCGCCTCGCCGTGGAGCGGCCCGATGACGCGGTAGCCCACCGACAGGTCGCCGACCTTCACGTGCTTCACCGGCGCGCTCTGGACGACGTTGGCGGCGCCGGCACCGCCGCCGGCCGCGCCGGTCGTGTCCGACACAGTCGGTGTGGGACTCGACGAGACGCCCTCTGCCGTCTCGCCACCGCCGTCGTTGCTGCCACAGCCGATCGCCGGCAGCATGAGCCCGCCGGCCACGGCCACGAGGCCGGCGATGGCCGTAGCGGCCCCGCGCCTGGTGCTTCTCATGAGATCCCCTCCGGTCACGGCTACAGATCAGCCGCGGGCGGCGGGCCGACATCGAGTCTCCCGCGCACGCCCGGCACTCAGTGTCTCGGCATCGCGAGCCGCAAACCTGAACCTCCGCGCCACGGCGGCCGCGCGAGGAGTGCGGTCTGATACCGTGTGACCGTGCAGGAGTGGCCTACAGCGTTCCGATAGTGCACGATGTGCGGCGCGGTAGCTCGACGACCGCATAATGAGCGAGAATGTCGACAGACAACGATCGCCCGACCGATCGACGCCACGGAGGACCACATGAAGCCCATCGTCCGCAGCCAGCAGGCCATCCGCTTCGCCAAGCTCACGCCGGAACAGTGCGAGCAGCTGCATCGAGCCGTGCTGCAGGTCCTCGGCGATGTCGGCGTCGAGGTCAACCACGAGCGGGCCCGCGAGCTGCTGCGCGGCGCCGGCGCGACGGTCGACGGTGAGCGCGTGCGCTTCCCCGCCGACCTCGTCGACTGGGCGATCGCCGCCGCGCCGCGCTCCATCGACCTGCACGATCACGCCGGGAACATGGTGATGTCTGCCGGCGAGGACCGCGTCTTCTTCGGCCCCGGCAGCGAGACGCAGTACGTCATCGACCACCGCACCGGCGAGCACCGGCACGGCACCTTGGCCGACGTGACGGCCGGCGCCCGCGTCATCGACGCCCTCCCCAACTTCGACTTCGACATGTCGCTGTTCCTGCCGTGGGACGCCGACCCGACGGTCGCTTACCTGCGTCAGTACCGCGAGATGCTGGCCCACTGCGACAAGCCGCACGTGCTGATCACGCCGAGCTTCGACGACGTGCGCAGCATGGTGGCGATGCTCGACGCGGCCGTCGGCGGCGCGGAAGAGCGCCGCGCCCGGCCGCGCGACATGATCTACGTGAACGTGACCCACCCGCTGCGCCAGGAGTACGACGAGGTCGAGAAGGCGCTCTTCCTGGCCGAGCAGGGGATGCCGTTCATGTACGCCACGGCGACCCTCGGCGGCCTGCTGGCGCCGGTGCTGCAGCCGGCCGGCAAGGTGGTCGGCATCGCCGGCGACCTGGTCGGCGTGGTACTGGCCCAGGTGGCGCGCGAGGGCGCGCCGGTGGCCATCGCCGGCGGCCTCACGCACGTCGTCGACATGCGGACGATGCTGGCCACCTACGCCTCGCCGGAAGACCGCGTCCTGGGCGCCGACATGCTGCGCTACTACGGTCTGCCGTTCTTCGGCATGGGCGGCGCCTCCGACTCGAAGGTGGTCGACGCGCAGGCCGCCGCCGAAGCGGCGATGACGCTCATGACCGAGGCCCTGGGCGGCGCCAACATCCTGCACGACGTCGGGTACCTGGAGTCGGGCTCATCGAACTGCCTCACCCAGCTCGTGATCTGCGACGAGCTCATCGGCTGGGTGCGCGCCCTCATGCGGCCGGTCGAGATCGACGAGGTCACCCTGCCCCTGGACATGATCCGCGAGTACGGCGTCGAGGGCGACTACGTGGCCAGCGACCACACGCTCGAGCACTTCCGCAGCCTCTGGGAGCCGACGCTGTTCGACCGCGGCCTGCGCACCCACTGGGAGGCTGCAGGCGGCCGCACGCTGGCCGAGGCGGCCGCCGAACGTGTCGACGCCATCCTGGCCGCCGAGCCATCGCCCAAGCTCGACGAAGGCACGCTGGCGGCCATCGACGCGATCATCGCCGACCACGCGGCCCGCGCCGGGCGCTGACGCCGCCGCCCGCCGACCGGCCGGCTGCCCGCGGGCCGGCGTTGACGCCACCTGCCGCCGGGTACCGACCGCACCGGCGGCGCGCTCCGGGCCGCCCGGTACCGATCTCCACGCCGCTACGGCGTCGGCACCTCGAGGTCTTTGTAGATGCCAAGAGGCCTCGGCGCTTCACGCCGAGATGCGGAGAGGCTCGCGAATGACGTCTCTGCCGATGAGAGCCTCCTCGGCCAGCGCCCGGTTGGCCTCGAGGACGAGTTGGACGGCTTCCTCCAGCGATGCGCGCCCCTCATCGAGCGTCGCCGCCTGCGTCACAACTCCGGGAAGCTCCTCGACGTGACCAATGGAGCCTTCCGGGACCCGTTCGCAGACTGCTGTCAGCTTCAGTTTCATCCGCCCGACATCCGACTGCCACTGCACCACGCCCACCACCGGGTCGCGGACGCTTCAGCCCTGCTCCCGACCAAGGTCATGCGCCCACGGCGACGGTCCCGACGGCGCCCTTCGGAGCCCCAGACCGGCGACGGTTCTCACAAGCGCCGCAGGACCCTCACGCGATCGCCGTTCTCCTTGGGCGTGAGGTCCTGCTCGCCGCCCCGGTACCGAGCGTCGTGTCGGTCGCTTCCTCGAACACCGTGACGATCAGGCGGTAGGCACCCTCATAGGCTGGCAAGTCGTAGTAGAGAGCCATGGACCATTGCTCGAGCAGGGTGCAGGGGGCAAGAGCCCCCTGCACCCCCCATTCCCGAATAGTTGAATGGATGAACGGTCAAAAAGCCCGGACGGCACGCACCCTGAACGTGTTGGACTTGTTGAGGATGCCGTCCTGGGAGCCGACGTCGAAGTACTGGATCCACGCGACGTTCGCGCTGTCCGCGCTCTGGGAGGAGCTCCAGTAGTACGGCTTGTCGCCCGAGGCGGTGTGGAAGCCGCCGATGGCCACCCGGTTCTGGTAGAGCTTGTCGAGCTCGTCCTTGCTGGGCAGGTACCAGTCGCTGTAGCCGCCGCCGGTGTAGGCGCGGGCCAGGCCGGCGGCGTAGTCGGTGCCGGCACCGTTCTGGGCGATGATCGCGTTCGTGTTGGCAGCGCCGGTGCCGAGGGCGGTGCCTGTCGCTCCCGGCACGGAAGCGTTCCAGAACTCTGTTGTCGCCCACTGGATGCCGTCGGTGGCGCCGGCGCCGGTCTGGTCGGCGGTGGCGGCGATCAGACCGTGGGTCTGGCCGGCGACGTAGCCGGGGTCGCCCGGCTGCAGGATGTAGGCGACGATGCCGCCGCCGTAGGCGTCGCCGATCGCGAGCGTCGTGACCACGTAGGCCTGGGTCGTACCGTCGGCGGCGGTGACCGTGTAGGTGACCGGGCTCGTGAAGTCGTTGGCGGTCACGCCGCTGGTCTGCGTCGTACTGCCCACCTTCACCGAGGCGCCGGTGGTGATGTACGTGGCCACCAAGGCGCTGCGGTCGGTGCCGTAGGGGACGGTCAGGGCGATGGTGTGCGCGCCTTGATCGATGACCCCGATGACCGGCGGTGCCAGACCCTGAAAGCTGAAGGCGGTGATCGCCTTGGCCGGGTTGGGGGCGACCGCCACGCTGACCACGTAGGCCTGGGTCGTACCGTTGGCGGCGGTGACGGTGTAGGTGACGGGGTTGCGGAAGTCGTTGGCCGTCACGCCGCTGGTCTGGGTCGTGGCGCCGACCTTCACCGAGGCGCCGGTGGTGGTGTAGGTGGCCACCAGGGCGCTGAGGTCGGTGCCGTAGGGCACCGTGAGGCGGACGGTGTGCGCCGTCTGGTCTATCACCCCCGCCAGCGGTGGCGCCAGACGCTGGAAGCTGAAGGCGGTGATCGCCTTGGCCGAGCTCAGCGGCACGACCGTGAAGGCCCGGCTCTTGCTCCAGGCGCCCTTGCCGCGGGGGTTGTAGGCGCGGACTCGCCACGTAAGACGGGTGTTGAGGGGCAGCGCCTTGGTCGCCTTCCAGGAACGCTTCTTGATGCCGGTCTTCTTGAGCAGCAGCTTCTTGCCCTTGTAGACGCGCAGCTCGTACTTGACGGCGCGAGCCGCTGTGCGGCCACGCCCCGGCAAGTGGTGTACGAAGATGACCACAGGGTCACCCTCGCTCCATGACGCCTCAGGCTGCGATCATCGCCACCTCCATGGCGGGTTCCTGGGCCTCGGGTGCGATCGTCTT
>Ga0172371_10003059_pt1 | contig 26141 bp, 27 predicted proteins | sample Lak12m_FD_114543 | JGI IMG/M metagenome (GOLD analysis project Ga0172371, IMG submission 114543) | Freshwater microbial communities from Kabuno Bay, South-Kivu, Congo - kab_022012_12m | ecosystem: Environmental > Aquatic > Freshwater > Lake | place: Democratic Republic of the Congo: South-Kivu... | reverse complement strand
TCAGACTCAGCCAACTCAGACTCAACCTAAACCAACTTCAGGTGAACAAACCGGTGGTCAAACCCAGCCAACACAGTCAAACATGACACAACCAAAACCAACAACTGGCGGACAAACCCAACCAACCCAGACTCAGCCAACTCAGACTCAACCTACGATGAATCAACCTCAACCAACTCAGCCAACAGGCGGGGGAACAATGATGACTCAACCAAGATAGAGCATAAATTCAAAACACAAAAAACCCCTCGCCTTAAACGGGGGGTTTTTTAGTGCAACAAGACTGGACTTCTATATCGATAATGATACTATTGCTCCCCCATGAGAACAAAAGAAATCCAACCAGCCACACCAGAAGAACTAACAGAAGCTATAGCAAAAGCTAAAGAACTTAATGGAATAAAATACATCGCGGACAATGTTCACAATAGAATTATCAAACTATTAGAATCAGCTTTAAAAAATCCTCAAAGACTAAAAAAAGGAACCCTTCAAATAGCAGCCGCAGTTGCAAAAAAAATCATCACAATCCATCAACTACTATCAGAATCTACCGAAAAACGCTCGGAAGTATCAGAACTACTAAAAAGCTGTCATCACAGATCACCCAAACCAATTGACAACCCACCCACCTCAGAATAAAATACGCCTCGTGATCAAACAAACATCAAATCTAGTTGTTCCGCAACCTCGAGGCTAGCTCGGGGAAATGTTTGTTGCGATCCAAATTTGACACAAAATCTAACTGCAACACCCCGGGCTAAAAAACCCGAGGTATTTTTTTATGTACAAAACACCGGAAAATTCGTTTTTCTTTCGTCCCGTAAGGGTACGAAAATCCATCTATCAAAAAATTATAATTTAATTTAAATTTTAAATATGAATCAAACAATTGGAATTATAGGATACGGAAAACTCGGTCACACAATAGCGGAAAGATCGGAAGAAATCGGCCACAGAGTATTGGTTTCGGACAGCGCGGAAACAAACGCAAAAGTCGCGAAAGAATCAGAAATAATAACTTTGTGCATAAAACCTGACAAAATCTCCGAAGTCGCAGACCAGATCAGGGAAAGTATAAACGGCTCAAAAGTCCTATCATTTCTCGCCGCGACCCCTTTGGCAAAACTCAAACAAAATCTCGGCACAAGAAATGTTCAAAGAGCTATGACAACACTAGGACTGGACAGCGTCATCTGCACACAAGGCGACGCAGACATCACGGAATTTTGCAGAGAATTGACTCGCGGAAAACTAATCAGCACAACCGACGAATCACAAGTGGATCTCTTTACCGCCGCAGTGGGATGCCTGCCTGGCATAGCGGCATGGTGGTACAAAAATTACAAAAAAGAAGCGGACGAATGGCTGCAAAAATGGACAGAATTCCTGCGCACACACCTCGACGTAGAAAGAGAGTTATTAGAAAAAATAACCGCAGACACAAAAGCCAAAGGCGAATACGACGAGATGATAAAAAGAGTAAAAACTCCTGGCGGAATAACGGAATCAATGATCACAACTCTGGAAAAAGACTGCACGGCAAGTCTCGAAAAAGTCCTCTCAGCCGCAATGAAAAGAACAAAAGAAATCGCGGGGAAAATACCTGATTAGACAATTTTTAGAGCAAAACATCAAGCCCTTTTCTGACAAATATCGTGGCTGAAAGCCCTAAAAACACCTTGCACAAGCCAAATACTTAAATCTATAACAGATTTGCCAACTTAGCAACAACATGATAGATTGCAAAGGTTCTCGATGTTTATAACTTAACTCCAACAAAAATGGACGACACAAACCCAACACAGGATCCTCAAACTACAACCCCGGTAACTCCTGTTGAACCGGCAGCAGCACCTGAAGCACCGGTTGAACCAACACCTGCACCAGAGGCTCCAGCTGAGCCAACACCGAAAGCACCGGCTCCAGAAGCTCCAGCAACAGAACCACCTCCGGAAACTCCAGCAGTTTAATCAAAAAACAAAAAGACCCCCTGTTTGAAGGGGGTCTTTTTAATTTCAAATAAATCACTCCACCCCAAAACAAGACGCGCTATTTAAACGGCACAAACCAAATTCCACTCTACAAAAAGTACCCCACGCTCTCCCAAACCGCCTTCACCGCGAATATTTTAAAAACAGTCGAAACCTCGAAAAAATAAAAAACAAAAAAATGTACTGGCCGCCGGCAATAATTTGCTGTAAAGCAAAAGCCCGCGGCACACAAATCGTAATCCAAAAAATCCAAAGAGCTCCACTCAAAAAAGTTAACAAAAATATCTTGGGAAACGAAAAAACTTCGCCCTTATTTTCACCGATTTTTTCAATCCCCCATTCAAAACCTCTGTAAAAGCAGCGGTCAACATCGGCCCCGGCAAGTCTCGAAAAAAGCGCCTCTGCTCGGAGGCGCTTTTTTTAAAGTACAAAACTATTCACCAAAATAATACAAAAATGCCGTATTCTCCCCCATTGGATTTACATCAACGTCAATAGTCCTGCCTTCTTTTTCAGCAGTTATGTGCCCATCGGTCCAAACAGAAGTATCAGTAGTGATTACCCACCCAGCGCCAATTAAATCCTGCTCATATTTATCATATGCGCCTTCTTCGACTTCTCTAAGCTGAAGCATAATAGTATTATTTCCATCATCATTTGGAGCCGCCATCGTCGCGTCAATCTTTCCGTATACAAATTCCGGGACATCACTTGGCATTTGAGACGGCCAAGCAACCACTTCACCAGACCCTTCCTCGGCATATTCAATATCAACACCCTCTCCAATCATCTCTTCAGCCATCTGCTCCCCCATTTCTTTTGCAATATTGTCGCTCACGGTATCTTTCACAGGACTCTCGGTAACCGGAGGAGCGCCAACCGCACCAAGAGGCGATCCGCCTCCGCATCCCGCAAACAAAATTACGCACGCAAAGAACGGCACGACTGCTTTTTTCATAGGAATTTTGTTAAAAAATCGTAAAAAATCATATCAAACCGGCAAACCATTTGCAATTAGTCATCAAGAGTAGGAAAATCAACGATCGGAATTTAACCCTCATTTTTATGCATTGCAAAAAACTCTTTTTTGCGGCATTCGCAGCCGCAGTTTTAATTTCAACCGCAAACGCGGCTGGGACTTCAGACGAAGGATTTTCAGATTTAAGTTCGGGCAGCCCATTTCTTGACGCGGTCAATTATGTAAAATCAGAAGGGATTGTGGATGGATACGCGGACAACACGTACAAACCGGACAGCCAAATCAACCGCGCCGAATTTGTAAAAATAATAGTTGACACAGTCTCAACCGAAGATGAAATTTCAAATTGCTCGCCGGCCAAAAATTTCTCTGATGTTTCATCAAGCGACTGGTTCGCTCCGTACATTTGCGAAGCTTCAAACAAAGGAATCGTCGGTGGATATTCGGACAACACATTCAAGCCGGGAAATTCCATAAACTTCACGGAAGCTTCAAAAATTATCGTAAATTCTTTCGGCTACCAAACCTCCGAAAAAGATATCTGGTACCAGCAATACGTCGAAAAACTGGAAGAATACAACGCGATCCCAACAAGCATCTGCTCCGTTTCAAAAAACATCTCGCGCGGTGAAATGGCAGAAATAATTTACAGATTAAAAGAAGACATCGCAGACAAAGATTCAACAAGTTTTTTCACAGGAAACGCAGACACAATACAATCAACAACTTTCTTAAAATCGTACAGACTCAAAGACCTTTCCGATTCGTACGGGATAGTCGAAACTTCCGACGGCGGATACGCGATAACAGGCCACACAGTGACACCAACCGAACTCTGCGGATACAGCATGTTCTGGATAAAAGCCGACAAAAACGGGAACAAAGAATGGAGCAAACTTTTTCATAACTGCAGCTCGGATGGCTACGCAGTCACACAAACCACAGACGGAAATTATGTCGTCGCCGGACAAGTCAGCGGCGAATTCAGAACAGATGAAGAACAGCTCGAACTTGAAGGACAAGGCGACAATTTTGTGATAAAAGTTGATACAAACGGAAACCAAATTTGGACAAGAACAGTAAGCCAGCAAAGCATTGACCTTCCAACAAAAGTCGCGCCAACTTCAAGCGGAGGATTTGTAATGTCGGGCTCAACAGGAAAACTAGTCGGACAACCGGACGTAGCCGACATAATGCATACTTTATTCCTCGGGAACTTCTCCACCGACGGCGAAACAAATTGGTTCAAAAAAATCGAGAGCGAAGAAATTATGACGAAATCCGTAGAACAAACTTCCGACGAAGGATATATCTTAATCGCCAGCGTCATACTCACAGACGAAAACAATCAAGACGTCCCCGTTCTTGTTAAATTAAACGAAAACGGAGAAGTCGAATGGGCAACAAGTTTGGAAAGCATTCCGCTCGAATTCGCAACAGTAACGCCAGATGGCGAGGGCTTCACATGGGGCACGGCAAAAATGCATCTTCCCTTTGGGAATTTTTTCGCAGCCGAAGAAACTGACGACGGCGGATACATAGCATTAGGAGAATTTTTCACAGCAAACTATGCGCAGCTCGACACAAGCAAACTAGAAGAAGACTTTTTAGGAAAATCTAGTTTCGTAGGAGTAAAAATGAACTCAAAAGGAGAATTAGAATGGGCTCGAACAATTAAAATCAAAAAATATCTCGAAGACACGGTAATGAAAAAAACATCAGACGGCGGATATATTATTATGGGAAATAATCTCGTCGGCGGATACATTAACGAAGAATTGTACGCCCAAGGAGAAACATACAACCAAATGATGGAAGACTACTATGAGAAATACCCCATCATGAATCCAGAAACTCCAGAATCCAAAAAAGCCTTGGAAGAAATTTCGGAAGAAATCGAATCTTGGCAATCAGGCTTGATGAAAAGAAACATAATACTGGTAAAACTCGATAAATATTTCAATTATCAATGGGGCAAAACTATCGGCGGAACAAAAGATTTAGACGGATATAACATAACCCAAACCTCCGACTCCGGATACGCGATCACAGGAACATGGCACACCGGCATCACGTATGAATCTATGGGCGCAAAAGTGGAATACACAGAAGCAATGATTTTAAAATTGGATGCTAATGGAAATTTGGGCAACGACAATGGTCTTGTCGCGGATTTCAGCGACACAGAAAAAAGTGACGTAAGCAGTTACATTGTCACAGACAAACTGAACTGGCCGGATCTTGTTGAAGAATATCCAATGGATAATGTTTCAAGAAATATAACAGTAACAAATAGAGGAAACATAAACACAACAGTATCAGAATCCTCAACTTACGAAACTCAAATTTGCAGTGCGGCAAGCACGTCAGACAGTTTCACCGAGCCATCAGGCACTCCAACAACAAAGACACAGCCTCAAGTAAAATATGAAGAAACTGATGAAATTGAAGCATCAAGCACAAAAGGAATACTTATCAATGACGAAATCTCGCCAATTTTGAACGAAGTCTTTGACAACGAAGTAAAACTATACGAAGACGAACCAAGCGCATGGCTTTCATACAGATTTAAAAGACTCGTCACAGAGGAAGACATCGCAGAAATAAAAACCGCAATGGAAAATCTCGGCTACAGCATTGACAGCAACGACAACGGCGACTTCACTGCAATGAAAATCGGCCTTACTCTAAACTTTCACTTCTTCCTCGGCAACCTCACGACCGGCCACTTGGATATAATGTATTAGTCAGAACCTCTTGACCAAAGTTAATTCCAAAACGGAAGGGATTGTCTTATTCCCAGATTTGTCCTCAAGATTCTTCAAAATCAACCTATATCTCTCCCCATTAACCGGCAGACTGCCGCTGGTCACCAAATAAACATTGCCCTTTTCAAAATAAACCTTTTCAACATTTATTGTTTCCGTCTCATCATTGGCATAATTCATATCAACAATCTCATAATTACGAGGATTCAAAAACGATCCCGCATCGAGAGGTTCGCTGAAATTTATTTCAACCAAGTTCGGCTCCAAAAACCTTTGCCAAACAACCAAGGGTGGAAGTGTGTCCTTGATATAATTAAAATCAAAATGCCTATCCTTCAACAAATACCCGCCCCAAAAACCAACATTATCCCTCAATTCAAAACCATCAGCTTCAAACGAATTATCAGCCGAAAGCCTAAATGCCACTTCCCAGAAATCGTGAGTCCCAGGCTGTTTAATAATATCAAGGTCAAAATTACTTTGGTCAATCTCTTCGGGAAGCAAATATTCAATCGCTATTCTCTTCGTTTCACCAGGCTTAAGCTTCACATAACCCTCGAAATAACCATCATTGTATATAAAACGATACGAATTATTATAAAAGTCGCCTTCAGCCATTTTGAAATCTGAACCTTCAGGGAGAAAAACCCTTATATAAGCATTATAAACATCAGAATTTAAAGTATACCCGCCAAAATGTTCAAGAGTCAGCGTATACCTTACCTTGCCTCTATTCCCCTCATCAAAACTCACAAAATATTCGTGACTTTTTTTAACATAGCGGTCGGACTTCCGCCCGCCAAGATTAGCGATACTTGTATAAATAAAATTCCCATAATCCTCGGGAACAAATCTGCCGGCCCATCCCTCATTTTCCACAGCTCGCTGAAGAGATTTATCTTTGAAAAAAAGTATAATTTTTTTCTGATCCAACCCACGGTTAACAGCGGCAAGAAGATCACCATACTTAAAAAACGAAGATTTCATTTCGGAAATCAACCCCTTCGCCAATTCACCCAACACGTTTTTTCTATTCTTCAATTCTTCTACATCATGCGTATCTATATTTTTAACCTGATATTCAAGGACAGAAAAGAGATTCTCGCGACTAAGCTCCACGTCGCCAATCTTTAAATCATAAATATCAACAAGATCCTCCAAAAATTCAAAATTAACTCCCACAATCCCATCAAAAGAAAAATCCTTATGCCCCAATTGCTTCCAATATAAAGCTTCTATATCTTTAGCGGCATCGCTAAAATCAGGATCAAAATTAGCATCATGAAAATACCAGCCCTTATAGTCAGACTCGCCAAAAAAAACATAGAAAGGATCAGGCGCAGCAGGTAAATTAGCGGTATTTGAAAGAATACTGTACGAATCCGCAAAATCCAGGCTAAACTTGCCATTAGCAATCTTTAAAACACCAAAAGCGCTTATAAATCCTCCTTCCGGTCTTAGTTCATTATTATTTTGAAAAAGTATCAAATATCTCTTCTCTGCATCACTGCCTATCAATTTGCTGCTATAAGGCAAAAACACCGACAAATCACCCAAAAGCACTTTCACAAAAAACACCAAACCTATCGCCAAAAAAACAATAAGAGAGATGACCGAAATGCAAATTTTCTTTTTGCTCATATGGCAGATTGTAACCAACACAATATTACTCCGTAAATATCGCCCCCATACTCCTACCCAAAAGCACAACTGACTCAGCTCTAGTTAATTTATCATTCGGCCGGAAATTAGAATCTCCAACATTCACCACGCCAACAGATACAAGCGCTTGAACCTTCTCGTAAGTATCAGTCCCCTCTTTCAAATCATTAAACCTCGCAACAACATTATCGCCCGAAGGCAATTCGTTCATAGCCATCAAAAATTTATACAAGTAATCAACTGCATCCTTCCTCGTCACAAAAGAAACTGATTTATCAGAAAGCCCAACACTATTCAAGACATCAATATCCTGCTTTTCCATAGCTAAATATGCTTTAAAAATTCTTAACAAATCTGATTCATTCACGGGATCATTAGGCCTAAAAGTAAAATCTCCATACCCAGAAACAAGTCCATTTAAAGCCAATTCAGCAACATACTGATAAGCCCAATGATCAGGTGAAAGATCTTTGAAAAAGAACAAATTGCCGCCAGAAGCAAGCAATTTTTTTTGCAATTTAACAACGTCTATATTTCTTGGTTCAATGCCCTCCTTTGACGCCATAGCCGCCGCAGTCCCGACGGCTTGTCCAACGGATATTACCACAGGCTGCAGCCTAGTTGTCCCATTAACAACATGACTGACAGATATATTTTTATCAGCCGCCAAAAAACCATCAACTTTTTCTGGAACAACCGCTCCATATGGGATCTGATAAGGAGCTACAGGTTTAAAAACATCTCCTTGCCCATACTTACAGAAATGAAGATCAATAGGATAATCCCCTATAGCTATTGCGTCTTCCACCAAGTCAACCCTTTGACCACCTCCAGCCTTAACTATATCAAACTCAGTAAGTCTTTTTACTCCTTTAAGACGCCTGCTTTCCCTCACATAAGGAATTTTAGCCAATTTATCTTTTGTACCAAACTCATCATAAACAGCAAAATTTTCCATTCCCAACTCGGACTGAAGAAAATATATAAACCCTAAAGAATAATTTTTTGCTTCCTCCAATATGTCCTCACGAGAATAAGTTTCTAGATTAGAAGAAGTCGCATGAAAATCATTTCCATATGAATGACTCGGGATATTTATCATCAGTTTCCCGTCCGGCATACGGCCGTAACTAAGCAAACGAGTCATATCCAAAAGACTATTCGAATTAGGACAAGAAGAGTTTTTAACGACACACTTATATTTTTCTCTATCATAGCCTGGAGGCATATCTATCATTCCAGAAGTAGACTGCTCCTGCAAAATAGCAACATACGTCAAAGGCTGAATACATTGATCGGCCAAACCAGCCAACGGCTCTTTAGACCCAGAATCTATCCCCAAATCATAATCAACCCCTCCCAAAAACATTAAATCGCCATACTCAGTCGCATCAACAGTAACATCAGCGTTTACAATATAACTTACACCATCCTGAACAAAATTCACTCCCGCTATTTTATCCTTTTCACGATAAACTTTATTAATCTCCGAATTAAAGAAAACTTCCAAATTTTTCTCTTTTGCGGCCATTTTTTTTAATATCAAATCCCCAACATGCGGCTCAAAACAAAGGTAGCTGACAGTACAATTATGTATTTGATCCTCCTTCCCCAAAGAAGAATAATAAGATTCAATATTCTGGACGAATTCATGGAAAATACCGGCAATAGCATCAGGACGTCCATCTATCGCGGAAACACCGGCAGAAGTAAGCATACCGCCCAACCAATCAGTTTCCTCAACTAAACAAGTTTTTGCACCCTCCCTAGCAGAAGCAATAGCCGCAGACACTCCACCGGCTCCACCTCCGGCAACAACAACATCGCAATCCAAAACAACTTCTTTACTCTCAGTTTTGCCAGCTTGCCTAGAAACCCGCTTTACTTTCTGCGTTTCCTGCGTAATAGAAGAAGACTCCGAAAGCAGCTTCTTTTCCTCAAGTTCTTTATCTAAATACAATGCCCCTTTAAACAAAATACTGCTGGCAAGCCAACAAGCAATCCCCCCAAACATATTACGACCAAAAGAATTAAAATCCATTTTCTTCTATTAGATGGAGGCTGAACTGATGATTCAAACGGTTCAATAGGAGTCTGCATTGTTTGTTTTTATTATTTCTATTACCTGTATATTATAACATAATTTGAAGCTATTGCAAAGCTCGAGACTGAATCAGGTTAAATCGTGTTCATTTCCGATTTTGGTTAAAAACATGTCAAATGCCCTCTAAACAATCCTCATATTTGGTTTCCAAAGTAATAGTGCCATCACCCCCCGCCGCAAAAACAGCCTGCCAGCCGCGTACCACAGCAAGAAACATCAAAAACACCTCAATAGAAAAATTTATAAATTTTTTCATAGGAATTTATTAAGGACTAACCAAAGGAAATACCCCACGCTCTCCCAAATCGCCTTCACCGCGAATATGTGAGTAAAAAGTGACATAGTATACATGTTGACTATATATCAACCAAACTGGTATACTCCACTTGCAAGTAAATCCTCGTGTGTGGGGCTCCGTATGGTTCCTCGATATAGCGCACGGGGTTTTGCGCATTACGGGAATAAAGGACTTTCCTCCACTATTCTATCTTTAATAATGTCCACGTAGCTCTTATCAGAGTGCTCATATTTGCGAAAAATCGCCCAACACACACAATCAACTATCTGCAGACATTTTTCTTGATACGGAGATTTGATTTCAATATCAACCTCCAATTTGTGCTTACCCGAAACTTGAGATTGCAAATAATTACAAAAATTTTGATTAAGAAATTTATTTGTTTCTCGCCTAGAAGCAATCAACTTAATCGGCTGATTTGTTGGAATAAGTTTTTTCGTATAAATACGATCAAGAAGAATATTAGCCACATAATTATACAAAACATGCTTTTCATTATGTAACTTGGTATAGACTTTTAGCTTATTTAAATAAATCGATATAATCGAAACATCCTTTTCTCGTAATAATTTTAAAAGCTTCTGTTTCGTTCCTTGTTTCTCCTTAAAAGCATGAAGAACACCTCCATGCGTTCTAACTTCTTTCTTACTGAATTTCGAGAAAATCTTCTTAATAATTTTCTCAACAGAACCCTTTTCCTTCACAAAAAGACAAGTAACAACAAAATGACGTGAAGTCTTTTTCTTCTTGAAATTAAATCCTAAATCCCCACTTTCGTCTAAAAAAATGTATGCCATAGGCTAGACATAGTATCATCCACAATTTATTTTTCAAGATTGAAGGAAGTATACCACGCTCCCCCAAATCGACTTCACCGCAAAAAACACAAGTATCAGCGCAAAGATTTTAAAAACAGTCGAAACCAACTTTTTCCTTATCAACAAAGGTCGAAATCTCGAAAAAATAAAAACCAAAAGAGAAGTCATAAAAAGCCAGCCCAATTCAAAAACAGCCAAGAAAACGTACTGGCCGCCGGCAATAATTTGCTGCAAAGCAAAAGCCCGCGGCACACAAATTGTAATCCAAAAAATCCAAAGAGCTCCGCTCAAAAAAGTTAACAAAAATATCTTGGGAAATGAAAAAACTTCGCCCTTATTCCCGCCAATTTTTTCAATCCCCCAAACCTGTTCCGCCAACCAAAACAAAACAATAGCCCCACCAAACGAAATTACATAAAAATACATGGGAGGAATTTTGAAAGCGAACAAAATAACCAAAATCAAAAGTGCAAAAAAAGACTCCGCAATCAGCGCTTTAAAAACAACTCTCATCCCTTTTTTTAATCCCCCATTCAAAACCTCTGTAAAAGCAGCCGTCAACATCGGCCCCGGCACCGCACCCCCAATCAACCCCAGAATTGCAATTTCTAAAATGTGAGTGAAAAGTGACATAGCCCAACTAAAATTTAAAATAAAACCTCACGGAATTATAATTCCCCTCCGCTAAATCCCACGAAGTCACAATTCTCACATTAACTCCTCCTCTTTCATATTTATACTCAGCCCCTCCCCCATCTTCAAAAGAATTCAAACTCTTAAGCTCCCAACCTCTATCCGTAGCCAACTTTTTAATCTGCGACAAAACACTATCAACCTCCTCAGCAGTTTTACTCTGCACATCAACAAAAAGATTTTCACCGCCATCAGAAACCTCAACAGAATCAAAAACAACCGGAAAATCCTTGTAATAATCTTTCCCGCACGCAGCAAACAAAAAAAGTGAAGAGAGAACCAAAAAAAATTTTAAAATCTTTTTCATAATCAGCGAAAGTCTATCACAACTCTTTCAATTCCCCAATTCTTCAACATTAATTTCCCCAGTTCACAACTTTTCTCCCAGTCTTATTTTCAAGCTCCAACCTTGCCCTTTTGGCAATACCGCCGCCCTCTTTACCGGCAATTTCATTTACTTCCATCTTCAGCTATTAATTTCAACCGGTTACATTTTGTAACCAGTTCATCCTCACACAGACAATGCAATTGTTCGAAAAAATTCCCATCATTTTGCCCAATCCAGTTAATCTAAACGATAACCCACAGCACGTCTTGCCTTTCTGTCCAATTTTCGGCACCGAAAATTTGCCAAATCCCAATTCTGTTACCAACATCCACAAATTCTTTAATATGCTCAAAACACTGACAATATCTCATCAACTTAGCTAGCTAGTCAGAGACTCACCCCTTCAACGACACCACATAAAGCGCCGCAAAAGCGATCACTATAATCACAAAGAGAAAAAACAAGGTTTGAGCAAGAAGAATAAGCGCTTCTTTCTTTTTTCCATCTATGTACCACATAACCGGCCGGCCAAAAACCAAAAAACCAGTAACAGCCGCGGACAGCACCAATAGCAGCAACATCACAGTTGGCAGCAAAAATGTCTTTGGATCCTCCTTGCCAAAAATGCCTTCAGCATGAGAAAAGAAAAGCGCGATGACCATCACATAAACCAAAGTCAAAACCGCATTACCGACAGCGTTTTTTATGATTGTTTTATTCATATGAAATTACCTAATTATTTTCTGGCTGGCTACTCGGGTCTGGTACCCTTTTGGGCGATTTTAGCAAAAATGGGACAAATGTTACACATAAAAAAGGGTGGAGAATCTTCAAAAATGAGACAAATGAGACAGTCTAAAAAAGAGTGTCTCGTTTACTAATTAAAGTCCTAGCCCAATTTTCAACTTCAGCATTATCCTCGATCACAAATTCTTGTCCTATAGCAACAGATTGGAAATAGCCCCCATTTTTCCACGAATCCCTAGAATGCCTACTAATTTTTGCGCCCTTGAAAAAGGCTGGCAATCCCCATTTTGACCTAGATAATCCTTTCTTTGTTAATACCAGTTTTTTATCATAATTAAACAATCCTGCCCCAGGTTTACCTTTATCCCAAGTTAAAGTGTCTCTCGCTATATAAACGGTATTTGTAGGGCTTTTCCTTCTATCTATATTGGTGACATGGGGATGATGTTTAATACATTCAGGAACTTGCGTAGTTTCATTGATTTGTATAGTCTCTCCAATCTGAAGATAGCCAAAAATAACATGCAAATTTGGCGCAAGGTTATATCTATCAAATTGTAGTACTCCATTTTTTTTAACAACATCTCTGAACCATCCAAAAAATAAAAATAAATCACCTTCCTTTACACCTTCATTGGCCAAATGTGATTGAGATTGAATATTTTGACCAAAACAAGGTTTCCAATTTATATTCCTTGGCATGATATTCTTGTCTAAATCCGGATCAAGGTGACAAGTAGTATTCATGCTTAATTCATGCCATTTTTTACCATATTTTATTTTTGGATTTAACTCTTTCATCAGATCATAATACGTACGATTCCTATCAAATCTTAATTCAGAATATTTCACCAAATCGTTGTAAGGTATAGGTAATGAAACCATCCTTCCGTTAGAAAAAATGGGGCTGGGGTAACCACCATATCCAGAATCAAATCCTTTTCGACTTAAAATAATTTTCATAAAAATTTAGTTTAGCCTACCTCCTGATAAATACTTCTAGCTCCCATTCGGCGAGAGATTTTGGTTCGGCTTTTGATTTAGCTACACTCGCAAGTTCTTTATAATGGGCGATATCGTCAAATTTTGTCCAACTAACATCTAGTCCCAATTTAGAGATAATAATCCTGTCAAACGGACAATGTGGAGGCTCTGGGATAAACCCCAGACACCACAAATACTTTAGGTAGAGATTAAGTATCTTTTGGCCAATACCTATCTTAAATCTGCCTCTTTTTAATATTTTCTTAAAATTGTCACTTACATCATTACAAAATCTGGAAATATTTTTAATATGCGAGCCATCGTCAGACATTTTTTTAGTATACGATGACTTAACTAATTTTCTGATATATCCCTTGATATAGGCACGCAACTCTTTTTTTTGGACATCAGTTACTCCCTTCTTATAAATATTAGCTCTTTGGAATCCACCGCCAAAAGTTAATATCCAGATTTCGTCATCAATGAATGCTTTTTTTAGATTATTCTTCATATTATAGTTTTTCATCTAGGATTTACATTCTTTGTTAGTGGCTACATAGTTCTAGTCCCATTTAAGACCGATATTATCTTTAGCATAAATTATTCAAGTCTTCTTATCTTTGTATCGCCAGTTAAATCTTCCCACATAATCCATATTTCATGAAAATATTTTTTAAACCAATTATCCAGTCGATAAGGGGAATATTGGGAAATATAATTTTCTATCTCACGCTCATCTAATAATAATTTTGTTTCAAAATAACAAAGTAATATTAACTTTCCATTAAATCCATTATACCGCCCCTCTTCAAGCTTCTGTAACTTCTTTGGTATTGCTTTACTAAGATTATCAAGTCTACAAAGTTTATGTTCAGGGATTTTATATGTTTTAGTATCACGAGGATAACTCCATATCTTTTCAGCTTGATAATTATTGTCATATACTCCAATCAATTCAATTGCTAGACCATTGCTTAATAGACAATCTGGTTCATTTTTCTGAGGATTGCCCAACTTAGTAAAATGTATTTTTTTGTCATAAATAGATATAAAATCCTTACATATAGCAATTTGATGTTTTTCTTTTAAGAAATCATTATTCATATATCAATTTTAAATATAACTATATTTTGAATTAAAACCCATGCTCTTCTTCCCATTTTTCTGCAGCATCCTTCGTTGTTTGCCTCCCAATTTGGAAAATATGACCATTCGACCATTTTTGCTTGTGTTCCTCTTCTCTACGTTCCAAATCGTTCGTAATTCCACCATGCACTCTCTTCTTGCCAACTTTAAAATAATACTTGTAAGTGTTTCTTGCGCCTTGTTTGTTAGGCATATTATCTTGGTTAATTATATTATTATGTGATTTCTCAACATTTCTACAATTTAATAAATTTAAAAAAACTTGATTTTCGATTTTTTTTCGATACAATGAGAATGTAATAGAAAATATTTCGAAAGTCAATAAATAAAATTTTCATGATCACAAAGCGTCAAAAACAAGTTCTAAATTTTATTAAATCATTTAGCTCAAAAAACGAATTTGCTCCATCTTTAGAGGAAATCAAGAAACACCTCAAACTTTCATCAGTTTCCACAGCCCACCACCACGTGAAAGCATTAAGAAATTTGGGATATTTAAAAACGAGCGAACATCAACCAAGAGCTATTAATGTTTACGAAAGTAAACAAATGATTTCTGTTCCTCTTCTCGGCACTATAGCCGCGGGACAACCAATTGAGGCAGTTGAAGAAAAAGAAGCTATAGCAATTCCTCAATCCATACTCCCCAAAGAACATACAAATATTTACGCCTTACGTGTAAGTGGTACAAGTATGATAGACGAAAATATTAATGACGGCGACATTATCCTAGTGAAGCAGCAGAACATTGCTGAAAATGGACAAAAAGTAGTAGCTCTTATAGATAATCATGAAGCAACATTAAAAAAATTCTATAAAGAACACGGACATATTCGACTTCAACCGGCAAACGACAAAATAGAACCTATCATCCTCGACAAAGGAGTACCTTTTACCATCCAGGGTATATTTGTCGATGTAATTAAAAGAGAAAAAGAAGGCGAAAAGACAATGGACACAATTCCCACAGAACAAATAGAGCAACTAGCAACTGATCAACAACAATCCTTTCTGTCAAAAAAAATTAAAATTGCATCTAAACCAACAAAAAACGCAGATGTGGTTTTATTTCATGGTGACAGACTTGATCTTTTAAAAATGCTACCAGATAGATCAGTAAAACTCGTTGTGACATCACCTCCTTACAACATTGGTAAAGAATATGAAAAAAGAAAGGATTTAGACATTTATTTATCCGACCAAGAAGCAACAATTAAAGAAGCTGTTAGGGTATTATCAGATGAGGGTAGTCTATGCTGGCAAGTTGGTAATCATATCGGCAAAGATGGCGAAGTATTTCCTTTAGACGCCTTGATATATCAAATAGGTAAAAAATATGGCTTAAAACTCCGGAACAGAATCATTTGGCATTTCGGACATGGTCTTCACTGCACAAAAAGATTTTCGGGGAGACATGAAACGATTGTCTGGTTCACAAAATCAGATAATTATACCTTCAATCTTGATCCTGTTCGTGTTCCTCAAAAATATCCTGGCAAGAAAAACTTTAAGAAAAACGATAAATATGGCACTCTCTCATGCAATCCTTTAGGTAAAAATCCATCTGATATTTGGGAAATTCCAAATGTTAAAAACAATCATCCAGAAAAGACAGAACATCCCTGCCAATTTCCAATTGAACTTATAGAAAGATTGGTCCTTTCGATGACAAATGAAGGGGATATTGTTCTTGACCCATATCTGGGAGTTGGGAGCGCTCTTTGTGCGGCTGTATTACACAATCGTAAAGGTTACGGCTCAGATATATTTAAAAAATACTTAGATATAGCTGAAAAAAGAATAAAAATGGCCGCAAACGGCAGTTTAAATAGGCGTTTAATGGGAACACCGGTTTATCAACCAACAAGCCGCACTTCATTAGCTAAAATGCCAAAAGAATTTCTAGAAATTCAAAATAACTTATTTGGGGCCAGGTGACGCTCCATTGTATTTTCGCAATCGAATTGATTTAAGAGCTTCCTTTCTATTATTTAGGAATAGCTCTTGAATTTTTTGAGTCTTTATTTTCTCAGCTTCAGATAAGCCAATCCCAATAACATAAACTGGAATGTCTATATTGCTTTCACCTCTATTTTCAAAATCAACAAGCAATTGATCAAAAGAAGAAACACCAGTAGACATTTGTTTTACAAGTTCCTGCGCTGGAACAACTTCTATTCCACATGTGATATAACCCAATTTATTAAAAATCACCATTTTTGAAAAAATGTCATATCCCATAAAAGCGTATTTCCCAAATTGTATTTCAAGACCCACTTTATTTTTTATTCCATCCATTTCTCTGAACCTTCCTTTTCCAAAAGCATGACGTGGTTCTGCAAATTTTTTCTTTTTGCCCTGGACCTTTTCTGTCCATCCCCTCTTATGCAAAACCATTTTTAAATTGTCATTAAGATCACGAGGGGAAAACAGTAATTTACCCTTCATAGTCTTTTCTTCACTTTCTTTTGTTAAACAAGTCGTTGCATCAAGATGTTCAATTGCCCAAATAACATCATCAAGCTCCTTTGGATAGATGGAGTTAAGGAATTTTTCACCATCCTTAAAAGAATATGTATTTACAATTTTCATAATTTTTTGATCAACTAAAACGAAAATAGCACTTCTATAACCAGAAACCAATATTAAATTATAAAAAGGCACTTAGCCTAGCCTTACTCGGGTCTATCTGTCATCCATGTGGGTACATAACATGTAACCACAACAACATGACAGATCCAAAACCTCCAGAGGTAAAGTTCGTGCTTTACAGCCGAAAATCAAGCGAATCTGACGAAAAACAAGCAATGAGCATTGAATCTCAAATTAACGAAATGAAGGCCTTGGCCGAGAGAGATGGAATCGAAATAATAGACATTATTGAAGAAAGCAAAAGTGCAAAAGCGACAGGACAAAGGCCACAATTTAATCAACTTTTGCAAAGAATCACAAACGGAGAAGCAAGCGGAATTTTATCGTGGGCCCCAGATCGCATAAGTAGGAATGCCGGCGATTTGGGCTCTATAATCGACTTAATGGACTCTGGTAAACTTGTAGAAATCAGAACTCATGGACAAACTTTCACTAACAACCCAAATGAAAAATTCCTACTTATGATACTTTGCTCACAGGCGAAACTGGAAAATGATAATCGTGCCAAAAACGTAAAAAGAGGACTTCGAGCAAAATGTGTGATTGGCAAAAAACCAGGCCTTCCGCCACTAGGATACAAACTTTACAGAGACCCCGAAGATTATTCCAAAGGGAGCAAAATAATAATCGACCCCGAAAGAGCCCCGTTTGTAAAAAAGATGTTCGATTATGTTGCAGAAAGCAAACTCAGCGGAAGACTTGTTAATGAATACTTACACGATGAAGGATTTAGGACAAGAAAAGGTAAAAGAGTGACATTAAGCATGACCTATAGAATTTTCAAAGATACCTTCTATTACGGAGAATTCGAATATCCCGCAGGATCAGGCAACATCTATCATGGCACGCACACACCCATCGTCACGAAAGAGCAATGGGAAAAAGCAAACAGCTTACTCAAAACCTTCGAAAAAACAAAATGGGGCACAAAAACATTCTATTTCAGCAGATTATTTAAATGCGGAGGATGTGGATCAGGGATTTGCGGAGATCAAATTACAAATCGCCACGGAAAAAGCTATGTCTATTACAAATGCACAAAATACGGAGGCAAAGGACAATGCCACGAAAAATATATCAGAGAGGAGAAGCTCATAGATTCTATTGCAGAGCTTATAAACCAATGTAAGGACCAGAATATGCGAATCCACGGAAGAGTCACAAGAGAAGTGGAGAAATTCAACACTATGCAAAGGATGACACTTGGCGAAAACGCACGCGAGATAACTCACAAGGATTATATCGAGTATATACTCAAAAACAGCTCAAACGTGGACAAGAGACAGTTCCTGGAGTGTTTGGAGGGGCAATTGAAACTCATTGACGGGAAAGTTTCACTAGAACCTACTATTTTAAAACAGAAATTTTAAAAAGCCTCTAAAACCTCATTTACAAGCCAAAAATAGAACTTAGTTACACATGGAAGCTACGCTTCCGCTGAAACTTCCTCTGATCGCTATCGCTGACAGCGGAAGCGTAGCTTCCATGTCGCAATTTGTCAACATCCAAAGCAAAGACACTACTCCTAGCAACGATTTTGACAGACCAGATTTGGACGATTTACTTGAAATCATAAAGATATTAGTTGACCAAATTATAGCGAAAAATCGCAAGAGAATCAATAAAAAAGCTGTTCCATGTGAGGGCTTTTATATCATAAAAAGAGTCATAAAGGACAATCTTTTAACTAAGTTTCAAATTGACCGTCTAATCAAAAAAAGGATTCCTCCATAGGATTAAAATTTCCGTTAATGCCCCTCACTCTATACTAAGCGGGTCTGCTACCCTAATCAAGACACTTAAAGCATCCTTGCAATCAAAAACAGCCACTTTCAAACCCGCCCGTCATACATGGCTAGGTGGCTCAAATGGCTCGTGTAAGCCAAACTTGGCTGGGGAGGAGGGATTCGAACCCCCGAATGTCGCCTCCAGAGGGCGATGCCTTACCGCTTGGCGACTCCCCAAGGTTAAAAGCCACAAGAACTTACCTCACGATTATTTAATTTTCAAGCTCAATCACAACAATCACATCCGGAATATAAATCTCCCTTTATAAAATTTTCCACCTGATCCACCGCTTCCTCCACCTTCCCATACTCATTCACAATCCTGTAATCACACTCATCCGCCTGCTCAATTTCTTTTATTGCACTTTGCATTCTTCTTTCAACCTCTTCATCAGATAATTTACCACGCTTCGCAATCCTTTTACGAAGTTCATCCAATTCCCCTGCCTCAATAAAAATCGAAATCAAATTTTCAGCTGGGATAACATCACGGATCGAATGAAAACCCTGAATATCAACCTCCCTCACGACAACTTTCCCCGCGTCCAAAGCTCCGATAATTTCATCACGCGCAGTGCCGTAATAATCAACGCCGTGAACAATTGCATACTCGAGAAAACGACCACTCTCAATCCCCTTTTCAAACTCATCCTTAGAAATAAAATTATACACAAGCCCATCGACTTCGCCTGGACGAATCGCGCGCGTAGTATACGAAACAGGATAAATAAAGTCGGCGTGCCTGTCGCGCAAGTTTTTAATAATAGTACCTTTGCCAGAGCCAGACGGTCCGACAATCAAAACCAATTTTCCTTTTAAATTAGCCATTTTCTTTTTTGTCCTTTTTAATGAACCCCATGTGCAAAAGCCAAATAATCAAAGAAATCGTAGTCATTGAAACTCCAAAAGAAATATCGTTGTACAACTGATTCTTGAAATTTTTAGCGTCCAATTCATCATAATAAGCAATGCATTCTTCGGTAGTCTTGAAAGTAAGCCCCATATTCTTCATGCTCTCAGTATTACAACTCATAGCCGGATCACTATAACCCCAATTTGTAACCGGGAAAACCCATGTCTTAAGAGCCGTATTGATCAAAGTAACAGATCCAACTATAAACACAACCACACAAATCAACGACACGAGATACAGATAAACAGTCCTCAAGATTTTAACCAAATTCGACTTCTTTTTTGCTTGAGCCATAGGATTTTTTTTAATAAATAAAAAGGGCAAAAAGATTATAAAGCTTATTGATAAATCTTTCAAATTTTGATATAATTACCCGAATACGATCACATCGTATTCACCCTCCCTACTTTTCGATGGTGCGGCTCAAGTTTTCTCTTTCTAGCCACGGCTTAAAAGGAAAACGTCCCTCCATCACCGAAAAGCAGTCTCGACGGGGTATGACCAAATTTTATTCGGCCACATCCCGTCTGAGGCGAAAACAAAAACAAAAACTTGTTCATTTTTCCCCGCCTCGGCGGGAGCCAAACAAAAACAAAAATGAACAGAGACGGACTGTTCTAAAACAATCCGTTGGAAAGTAGGGGGAAATTCGTTGGGGCGTCAATCCCACCTCTGGTAGCTATCCAATTTACTTGGATCACCATGTGAAATTCGGGTCGGCGCCCCTTACTTGTACAAAAAAAATGTCAGAAAAATGTTAGAAATTTGTTAGAAAAATTTAAGAATTTTGTGAGATTTGGGGAGTACGATACGTGCGTGAACCCAAAAAACTATCCAAAATTAGTAAAAAACATAAACTCCCTCTTAGAAAAAGGTAAAGATCTTTCATATTTCGCAATAAATCAAATACTCATACAAACATACTGGAATATTGGCAGATTAATAGTCGAACACGAACAAAAAGGCAAAAACAAAGCCATATATGGAACAAGGCTAATAGAACAATTATCAAAAGATTTAAAAGAGAAACATGGGAAAGGATTTGGTCGGAGAAACCTAAGCTTGATGAGATTATTATACATTAATTATCCCCAAATAGGTCAGATAGCGTCTGCAAAATTCCAGATCAGCCCCTCACAAGCGTCTGCAAAATTCCAGATCAGCCCCCTAAAACTAACTTGGAGTCATTTCTGCGAACTTTTATCGGTATCCGACAACTTCGCAAGAAGCTTTTACGAGAAACAATGCATTAAAGAAAATTGGTCAGTTAGAGAACTGCGAAGACAAATCGACTCTATGCTGTTCGAACGATTGGCTCTAACCAAAAACAAAACGGAAATTATAAAACTAGCAAAACACGGACAAGTAATAGAGTCAGACAAAGACATTATAAAAGATCCATACGTTTTAGAATTTCTAGGGATCCCCGAAAATCAACTGTACACAGAAAGAGAACTAGAGCAAAAAATAATAGACAATCTTCAAATGTTTCTTCTTGAACTCGGCAAAGGCTTCACATTCGTACAAAGACAATTACGCATAACGCTAAACAACACTCATTTCTACATTGATCTGGTCTTTTACCACAGGATTTTAAAATGCTTCATCCTAATCGATTTAAAAATTGGGAGAGTCAATCACTCAGACATCGGCCAAATGAACATGTACCTAAATTATTTCAAGAATGAAGAAAACACAAAAAACGACAATCCGCCAATCGGCATCATATTAGCCGCAGATAAAGACGAAATCATGGTTAAATACGCATTGGGCGGAATTTCCAACAATCTCTTTGTTTCAAAATACAAAATCTACCTTCCAAATAAATTACAACTTAAAAAACTAATATGCAATTCCGCATTGGACAAGCCCGGATCGGATTCCCCAAATTCCCAAGAAGCTGGGAAGAACTCGTGATAATCACAAAATTTCTGATAAACGTAATCAGGGTAGAAATTATCATAAAAACATCAAAAACAGATAAGGAATACCGCAAAAGAATGAAAAAATTAGGATTTCGGTAATTCACGCACCCCCTACTCCAGCGTCCACCTGCTCACCTCCCGCTTTTCCGTAACCACGTGAATAAAACGCGCAGCTTTCAAAATCAAGAACAACAAAGGAATCAACACCGCCACAAGCATCACAACAAAAATCAAAACCATTTGAACCAAACTGAACACAACCACCCCGATAAGAATAGGAATATGTTTCTGAACAGGCTTTAAAGATTGCTCAACCTTATCAAATGTTTCATCCACTTTTTTCCCGGCCTCCTTAAGAGCGGCCTCTTTTTGCTTCGCGGTTCCATTTTGTTGGTCAACCAAAGACTCGGCCATTTTCATCATATACTGCGAATAAGCAGTCTCTCCCTCCGGAGGGATTACATAATTTCGCGCGGTGGAATCATTGATATAACCAATCGCAACAGAAACGGAAATAAGAATGGATATAAGCAAGCTAATCAACATTTTCTTCTCGCCCAACGGATGAGTTGAAACCTCTATTTGATTAGCGAACAAACGAACAATCGAAACCAAATACAAAATGAGAACACCGGCAAAAATCAGCGCGACAACCCAAGTAATTATGCTTGACCCAACAATCAACGGAAACAAAACAGCGCCAACGACATACCCGATCATCGCAACCCACATAGGTCGAACCAACGCCGCAACCAATCCAACAGCAAAAACAAACAAAACAATGGAAATCCCCAAATTAATAGCCCACGAAATCAGAGCGCCAGAAGCAGGAATCGCGGCCAATAATAAATAATTATCAGCTACCACACTGCACGCATGCGCAACATAAGCGGAAGCGGCAAAAAACGCCAACAAACAAGCCGAGATACGAATAACATACCCCAAAGAAACATTAATATCTTTTTTCATAGGAATGTTGGTTATTTACAGCGCAACCATACTCCTAAAACGGCAAGTCATCAATGCTAACGTCCCCTCCGGCAGAAGCTCCTGCGGCATCAACCGCCGGAACAGCCTCGTCCTTTGTCGGAACATCGCTAGCATTTTTAATCCCGGCCGCCTCCCTATTCGCCCCGCCATCAAAATCCCCTTTTCTATCCAACATAATCATGTTATCCGCGACAATTTCCGTCCTATATCTTTTCGTCCCATCCTCAGCTTCCCAATCTCTGGTTTGAAGCCTCCCCTCAACATAAATCTTGCTCCCCTTCCTCAAAAACTGCCCGCAAATCTCCGCCAATTTTCTCCACGCGACAACATTGTGAAATTCAGCCTTGCTCTGTTTATTCCCGCTTTGATCCGTCCAATTAAAATTCGTCGCGACGCCGAAAGTCGCAACGGTGGAACCGCCCGGAATCTGTTTGATCTCAGGATCACGAGTCAAATTCCCAATGAGTTGAACCCTATTCAAAGACATCGCCATAAAAATGATTGTTAAAAAAATCTTAAACCGTGCAAGAAAAATAACCGCCGCCGCGCAAGACTTCAAGCCCAACAAAAAATTATCGCTTCACACCGGCATTAATTTCTGGCAGAACACTCAACTCCGGCTTGCACAAATCAAGCTTTTCATACCGAAAAACCATGTAGCCAAACAGAAAAGATACCATTATACTCAACACGAATACGATGACTGTAAACATTTGTTCCTGTTTTTCTTCACGCATAATTAAATTGTTATGAAATTATATGCTTTTGAATTGGGCCGCGTAACCGATCTCTGCTTCGCGGAGTTGATTTCGCTTTTTGGTGAGAAAAATTTTGTGGAAAAAGTAGGCCGCTCGGCAATTTTCAATCTTGAAATAAAAAATTCAGACATCCCCCGCCTTCAAGACAAACTCGGCGGAACGATAAAAATCTCTGAAGTTATCGAAACTTTTCCACTAAGATCAGAAGAACCAAAAGTCAAACTCAGAAAATCTCTCGAAAATATTTTCCAAAACGAATTCAAAGATCACACCGGCGGCAAAATAATTTTTGCCTTAAGCACGGTAAACATACCATCCGATCCTAAACTTTTTCTTAAATCTTTCTTAAATTTTTCTAAAAAATTTCTAACATCTTTGGGTCACAGTTCACGTTTTGTGAACAAACCGTGGAGCAACCCAACCCCGGCCCAAATCTATAAATCCAGAACGATTGAAAAAGGAATCGACATCACTCTTCTCGGAGGAAAAACGGACCTCTACATCACAAAAACCCTTTCAATCCAAAACATAGACGCGTACAGCGAAAGAGATTTTGAAAAACCTTTTCGCGATGCGCGCATGGGCATGCTCCCACCAAAGTTAGCGCAAATAATGATAAACCTCGCCGAGCCCGACTTCGCCCACCCATGCAAAACCATCTACGACCCTTTCTGCGGCAGCAGCACGATCCTCATGGAAGCGCTTCTGCAAGACAAAAAAGTAATCGGCTCCGACATCGACCAAAAAGCAGTTGAAGGCTCGATAAAAAATTGCGAGTGGCTTGTTGCAAATTTTAACAACACAAAAAAAGACTTTAAAATTTTTCAAAAAGATGCAAAAGATCTACCGTCAACACCAGTAGACTCAATAATCTCCGAAACCCACTTGGGCCCATCTTTATCAAAACCGCCAAGTAAAGAACTAGCAAATACAATCTTCCAAGAATTAACGACCCTCCACGAATCTTGGCTTCCAAAAGCCGCAAAACTGATCCCTGAAAACGGAAAAATCGTAATCTGCCTCCCCTCTTTTCGCATTTCCAAAGACAGATACGAATCCTTCCCAAACTTGGAAAAAATCCTAAAATCCTCAAGCTTAAAAAAACTCTCAAGCTTCACGTACGATCGCGAAGATCAGGTTGTGGCGAGAGAAATTGTGGTGCTGAAAAACCTCCAGGAGAAAAAATCGTAAGCCTACATTTGCAAACTTTACCGGAACCCAAACAAGAAACCACAAAATTTAAAGGAACTATAGTCCCCGCCTCTTTTTTCACAGGCTTGCACCCCGCATGATCGAAAGACAATTGAATATCAAACCCATTATCCAAATAATCCTCCGACTCAGGCAAGGAATCGCATTCAAAAGAAGCAACCATAAACCCACGCCCACCAAAACACATGGTAATTCCATCCAAAAGTGAAGCTACACAAGTTAATATTTCCATAAGCAAATATGAATTTGTTCCGGCCCATTCAAGTTCCTTGAATTCATTGACAATAGTTTCTCGCAAATTCTCATTAACAGACTCAAAATGAAACGATCCAGAATTAGGAGTCACCGAGACGTGTCTATACAGCATATCGGCCACCCCTCCCAACGGATTCAAAATTCTTTTTCCCTCGCATTCTCGACGATATCCTCTAACAGAAATATTTCTACCCTTATCAGTTTTTAGAGACATCAAAAAAGTGGGTTTCCCAAGCTCTTCGAACTCCTTAGAAACATCGACAGAAAATCCAATGTAAATATCAACGGAATTAGCCTCCATCACTTCCTGAATCCTAAAATTATTCACAGCAACAATATTTTCGCCCTCAATTAAATCCGCCTTACAGTCCTCGGCAATCATCGTACAGATTGGCAAAAACAATTCGGAAGCGTGAACAAAATCGTCACTCCAAGTAGGATTAAAGGGAACTTTTAGCACAAATTTCCGCCACCCGGGAATTTGAGACTCTTTGGCCTCGTGAGACCTTTGACCAACATCAACGTCATCGTGCAACCTACAGTTTGCACAATCTCCGTCACAATTCTCCGCATTAGGCACCTCAGTCATCGCGGGAAGAGAAAAAATCCGATCCAATAATTGTTTGAACCTATTACCAGCCCCAGTACGGAAAGACTCAATCATTTCATCCTCCCTTTTTATACCTGCAACAACATCAGCAGCCACATCCTCACGATCAGTCCGAACAGACTCAACGTCCGGAGACCCCGTGAATTCCCTGAGAACATCAGCAAGCTCTCCCCCATCCCTAGGAATAAAAATCAATCCTCCTTTTTCGCTATCATCAGGCATAAAAATGACACCTTAAATACCGTTAAATTAGACGAAGACAATAACACATCCAAGAAAAAAGTCAATACCGTTAACAAAAACCATTGAAAACCTCTCTTTCCTTCAGTATATTTAGCGCGTTCAAAAACACTCCGGGGTAGCGCAGTGGTAGCGCAGTTGACTGTTAATCAATTGGTCGCGGGTTCGAATCCCGCCCCCGGAGCCAAATTGTATGTTGCGAGTTTGTTGCCTCGGCGCTTCGCGCCTCGGCAGGCAGATTGTATAGGATTTGCCAAGATTTTTTGGGTTCAATCGCC
>Ga0172371_10003058_pt1 | contig 26143 bp, 37 predicted proteins | sample Lak12m_FD_114543 | JGI IMG/M metagenome (GOLD analysis project Ga0172371, IMG submission 114543) | Freshwater microbial communities from Kabuno Bay, South-Kivu, Congo - kab_022012_12m | ecosystem: Environmental > Aquatic > Freshwater > Lake | place: Democratic Republic of the Congo: South-Kivu... | reverse complement strand
CTGTTCAAATTGCTGGCCACACTGGCTTTGAAGAGAGGCGATCAATGATTGGCGGCCCAGGTCAAAAGTGCGCCGCGCCAGCACCACCACGAACGCATACAGGAAAATGAGTCCGTTGATCCACATGCTGTTGGCAATATAGAAATCCAATACTGCAGTCCCGGAGGTGCCAAGCGTAGCGCGAATAAATGCATAAATCATAGTGGTTTGGGGTTGACCAGGGTGGTCAGAACGACCACCCTGGTCGTTCACAAGGAGAGGGCGGTATTACGGCGCGGCGACAGCTACTTCTTGGCTGGCGGCTCCTTTTGGGGTGGCACCGGCTTCAACATCGAAGGATTGGCGGCCACTACTTCAAGGGTGCCGCCCTCGAGTACAGGGGCTCCGGCAGCTACTTCCCAGGCTTGTTGATTCTTAATATAGAAGAACCAGACCAGGCCCAGCAAAACCAAGATGATCAATAGCCCGAAAACTCCCAGGTATTGAGACATGCGTGTGAAGAACCACTGTGTCCATAGGAATCCATCGCCGATGCTGGTAATCTTTACAGCATTGGCAGGCATCTTGAAGCCAGAGGCCTGTGCAGCGGAAGTGAAGATGTCGGCCATGCTAGTGGCAATATAGAAACCCACGCCCAACTCAAGGATGCCAGCAATGATCATGCGGATAATGTTGCCTTTCATGAGTGGAGCAAACAAGGCTACCACAAATGGGATGATAGCCAGATCGGCAAACAGGATAACATGGTTGCCAGGCAGGATGATGGAGAGCAGGATCGCAATCGGAACAAGCACCAAAGACGCGGAAATCACCGCCGGGCTACCAATCAGGATCGCCGAATCCAGACCAATGTAGATTTCACGTCCACCGGCGCGCTTCTGCATGAAATCGCGGGCAGCTTCGGAAATCGGGATTAGGCCTTCCATTAGGATCTGGACCATGCGGGGCAACAGGAGCATAACCGCGGCCAAGTTCATGGCGGTGCCAAGCACCTTGGTAAGCACGGTGGTAAGATCGCCTGCATTGTAGAAGGCGATGATGCCCAAAATGAGCCCAATGACCAACCCGAGGATGACGGGCTCACCCCAAACACCAAAGCGCTTGCGGATGGTCTCGGGGTCTGCTTCCATCTTGTTCAAGCCGGGAATGCGCTCCACAATCCAGTTAGTGACGATCGCGAACGGGACACCTGGGGCGGTGGTGAGGTGCGGAATCGAAATGCCCGGAGTGCCGTAGTAGGACTGCACAGCTTTGGCAGTCCAATCTGCCAAGAAGAGGGCCAGCGCTGCAGCGATCGCAGCGGCGAACATTCCCATGAGCAGGTTGCCGGTGACAACCACGACCATGGAACCGATGAAGGCAAAGTGCCAGTAGTTCCAAAGGTCGATGTTGAGGGTCTTGGTCAGGCGGACCGCCAGGAGTACAACATTAACCAAAAGGGCAATTGGTATAACCCACAGCCCAACTGAGCTACCGAAAGCGATCGATGCAGCTGAAGGCCAGCCAACATCCATCGTATCGAGTTTCAGGCCGGTGTTGGTTACCATGGCCTGACCCACATTAGACAGATTGGTCCACATGAGGCCGATGACCAGGTTAATGCCGATGAAGGCGATGCCGATCGTTACAGCCGCTCGGAAAGCGCGACCAGGCTTTGCGCCCAGGATCAAGGCGAACACGAAGATGATAATGGGCAGGAGTACCGTTGAGCCTAAAGCATCAATGACGGCTTTGAGGCCAGCTAGAAATGCGTCCATATGAATTTACACTCCTTTCCTTCGAAGAGGATTGTTCAGAATAGGTATCAACGAAACTGTTGTTACTGACCAAGTGCTTTGATAATCTGTTCGATAACAGCCTCCCTTCCTATACCTGTTAGGAATGCCAAGGTTTGGATGACCGGGACACCCAGATTTCCCGGCACCGGGGTGGTTGTAACAACCAGATCCATCCCTTGTACTAAACTGGGAACTTCCGTCGCCTTGCACTGGCGAGTAATTACTTGAATATGGCGTTCGCCCAGTGCCTCTTCAATCGCTCGTGCAACGACTGTCGAGGTGGCGATGGCTGTACCACAGGCCACAAGTATTCTCTTAGGTTGTCCCATTGTTGCATCTCCTGTTTCGATATGGTTGGTCGGCAGAACTCGTTTCAGCTTTTTTCTGCCACATTATTTTTTAAAGCTTCACGCACTTGATAAAGGTTCTTGGCTTCCATCAATGCATTGACCACGCCCGGTCTCTGCAATACTTGCGCCACTTCTTGCAGCATTTCAATCTGGGATTTGGGTTGATCAAGCGCCAAAACAAAAACCAGCCGGACTTCAACCGCCTCCTCTGGAGAGACCATGTTCTTGAAGACAACTGGTCTGACTAACGTTGCCAGGCCGATTCCAGGTTTAATGACGTGGTGCACATCCGTATGCGGTATGGCAGCGTTGTGTTTTCCACTCAATGGGAGGCCCGTGGGGATTGTCTTCTCCCGCGCCAGGACCGCATCTGTGAACGTTTCACGAACGTAGCCGGCATATAACAACTTTCCCCCAATATTACGGATGACTTCACCGGCATTTTCAGCATCCATCCCCAAATTCACCGCTTCAGGTACGAGACAATCGGTTAAGGTTAACGTCACAGCAGCATCTCCTCCGGATTTTCAAGAACTGCACGCAGGTCTGATAGGAACCGGGCAGCCTCTGCTCCATCAACGACCCGATGGTCGGTGGAGAGACGCATGTTCATCATATTGTGCAACACAGGTTCGCCCAATTCATTGCCTACGAATCTTTTCTTTACCGCGCTTACTGCTAATATCCCCACTTGTGGAGGGTTGATGATCGCAGTGAACCGGTCAATTCCAAACATGCCCAAGTTTGAAATGGTAAAAGTCGCACCTTCCAGATCACTGCCGCGTAATTTGCTCTGGCGTGCACGTTGGGTTACATCGTTGATACCTTCAGCCAATTCCAGAATACCTTTGCGGTCAGTCTGGCGGATCACTGGCACAATCAGTCCACTCTCTATTGCTACTGCCAGACCAATGTTCACCTCAGGCAGCAACATAATCTCATTTTGACCGAGCTGGCTGTTCAAAATCGGATGCCGGGTCAGTGCCCAGGCTGCGGTTTTCACAATTAAAGCGGTCAGCGACACCTTCTTATCAGCCGCGTGAGATTTTGCTTGCTCCCATAAGGCCAGGGTTTTTTCCATATCGATATCAATTTCAAGTTGAATCGCTGGAATCGTCTGTGCTGAAAAAGCCATATTCATTGCAATGGCTTTTCGCATGCCTGTGAACGGTATCGTGCGCATTCCTCTGTTTTGAACCAACGTACCCGTTTCAGGAGTGGTTAGTATCTTGGGAATCTTGGATTCAGAAAATGCGCGCACGTCCGCCGCTTGGATGCGGCCATTCGGTCCCAGGCCTTTGACCAGCCCCAGCGCGATTCCGGTTTCGCGAGCCAGGCGTTTCGCTGCAGGTGTAGCGGGTAATTTGCCATTGCCGGATGTCTGTGCACTGAATTGTTCCACATCCATGCGAGTCACCCGTCCGCCTGGCCCGCTGCCAACAATGTTCAACGCATCCAACCCTCGGTCGGCAGCCACGCGCGCCGCGAGCGGAGTTAGCTTGCCGGGCATCACCATACCCTTGGAATCTGCAAGAGGCGCTTCCGCTACCACGGCATCCCGGATGTTGTCACGCGAATTCGAGGAACTAGCTTCCCTGTCTGCCGGTAACGATTCGCCTGGCCTCAGAATATAAGCAATGATTTCTGTCACTGGAACAATTTCGCCCGCCTTGTATCGAATTCCAGATACTATGCCTCCTTCTGGAGCCTCCACTTCCATACTGATTTTGTCGGTAGTGACCTCTGCTAGAATGTCGCCGGCCTCCACTTGATCGCCCTCTTTAACCCTCCACTCTACAATTTCAGAAACCTCCTGGGTAAACCCGAACTTGGGCATGATGACTTCTTTCACAGCCAACTCCTAGTAGACGCCCTTAACCAGTTTGCGAGCTTCTTCAACAATATTCTCAATCTGCGGTACGGCATGGGATTCCAAGATGCGGTTGTACGGGATCGGCATATCCAACCCGGCTAGACGGCGAATAGGCGCATCCAGATAATCGAAGGCTTTGCTCTCAGCAATTTGTGCTGCAATCTCACCGCCAAAGCCTCCCATCTTGACCGCCTCGTGCACGATCAATACTTTTCCGGTCTTGATCACGGAGCGAACAATGGGATCCAAATCCAATGGGCGCAGCGTACGCGGATCAATGATTTCAATTTCGATTCCTTCTTTCGCAAGGATATCAGCAGCTTGCTGTGCACGTATAACTTCCACCGAGGTGGCCACCACAGTCAGATGCTTGCCCTCACGAACGACCATGGATTGGCTCAACGGGGTAGTGTACCATTCTTCGGGGACGGGGCCTTTCATCTTGTAGAGCAGTTTATGCTCGATAAAGATTACGGGATTATTGTCATAGATTGATGCAAGCAACAGGCCTTTCGCATCTTGTGGTGTGGAGGGCATGACAACCTTCAGACCTGGAACATTCACAAACCATGCTTCAAGGCTCGCAGAATGTTGTGCGGCTGCACCTGTACCGGATCCACTGGCAAGGCGCATGACCATCGGAACAGTGGCTTTACCACCGAACATGAAGCGCATTTTAGCAGCTTGGAGCGTTAATTGCTCCATGGCCAGCACCACAAAATCACTGAACTGCATCTCGCCGATCGGGCGCATCCCGGTTACCGCGGCTCCAACACAGGCCCCAGCGATGCCAGCTTCTGAAATGGGCGTATCGATAACACGTTCAGGACCGAATTGATCGATCAAACCGGCAGTCACACCAAATGCGCCGCCATACACACCGATATCTTCACCGATCACAAAAACGGATGAGTCTTTTTCCATGGCCATCCGCATGCCCTCTCGCAGGGCTTCCGCGTAGGACAACTCACGCATAGACGCCCTCCAGAATATCTTTCACATCTGGTTCAGGGCTGGATTCGGCAAATTCAACAGCTTTCTTGATCTTTTCACGCGAGAGCGATCTGCGCTGCTCCAAATCTTCGTTGCTTAATCCTGCCAGCTTTGCAAAACGGAGGATAGGGTCTCTTGCCATCCACTCTTTGACTTCGTCGCGCGTACGGTATGCCTGTTTATCCGATTTGGAGTGACCCTTCCAACGGTACGTTTCAACCTCCACTAAATATGGCCCCTTACCACTGCGCGTATATTCAGCGGCAGATTTAATGGTTTCATAGACTTGGACGACATCGTTGCCATCGATTGTCACGCCAGGCATGCCATAGGCAGCAGCCCTTTGACTGATATGTTCTATATTGATCGCCTTTTTAATAGGCATTGACATTGCATAAACGTTATTCTCACATAGATAGATCACCGGTAATTTCCAGATGGACGCCATGTTCAGCGATTCATGAAATGCCCCTTCATTTGAAGCGCCATCGCCGAAAATGCATAACGCGATCTGGTCAGTGTGACGGGCCTTGATGCTCAAACCTACGCCAATTGAAATAGGCATATTTCCAGCAACGATGCCTTGAGCACCAAGATTATTGGCCTCTACATCGGCGATATGCATCGAGCCACCGCGGCCACGGCAGTAACCCGTTTCACGGCCCATAAATTCGGCCATCATACGGTTCAAATCACCGCCCCATGCAAGGAAATGCCCATGTCCGCGATGCACATTAAGCAAATAATCATGCTTGGGACAAAGTGCGCTGGCTGTTCCAACAGCCACGCCCTCCTGGCCGATCGATAAGTGCATTGTCCCATGAACCTTGCCACGCGCATACATTTCTTCGGCGTTCTCTTCGAAGGAGCGGATGAGCAACATGGCATCAATTAATTCCAATGCCTTTTCGTTCGTAAAAACCCCACTTCTTGATTTCTCCGTCTTTGTCTGCCTCAAAGCATCCTCCATGATAATTTGTGTTGAATCGTGAAAAGGATATAAGAATATTCTACACAAAAAAAGGAGGGTTGCATAGCATTTGTGAATAATGTTCACAAATGTGAAAAAAGCAGATAGTTTTCGTCTAATTTTTAAGATCCTCCCGGAACGCCTCCAGCACAGAAAGCCCGGCTACTTCGTCCGTCACCAGGCAATTGACCAAGTTAGCACGGCATGCTCCCAGAATGGGTTGAATCTTCATTTCCCCTGCTGAAATCCCCAACTTGAGGGGTATCTTCGTTAGATCATCGGCGCTAATTCCGACGATCCTGTTTCGGATTGGAATATCGTTCAAAATAATCCCAGTTCGGTCAAATATGTTGCCGCAAACATCCCCCACTGCTCCTTGGTTAGCCAAAGATACCAATTGTTCGCTATTTAAGTAGCCGGAACGTACCCAAGTGGAGGAATCAGGAGCCATTGAGCCTATGCCCACCAAGGCCAGATCGAGACTTATACTCTCTTGCATGACACGAGCGACAATAGGATCGTGCAATAGAGCATCCCGCGTCACTTGGCTTTCAACGATCAAAGGTGCAGGGATAGTAAAATATTGTCCGCCCAACGCCTCCGCGAGAGCACGCGCCAGATTGGGGCCATCGATTTCCGGATCAAGGGAGCCGGACGCGCCAATAATTTGATAAATGCGGCTGTCGGCGTAATTGGATTTTCGCAAGGCAGAAGTCGTCTCCCAAAGTGCAGTCCCCCAAGCTATCCCTATCTTTCTCGCTCCGGCGCCCACCAACTCTTCAATAAGTCGGGCTGCCATGCTACCCAGCTTGCGCAGCATCTGATCATAGCCAAGTGCACCACGGGAGAGCACTCGCACTATACGTAAGTTAAGGGCCTGCTGAAGAGCTTCCTCAATATCTAAGCATCGCTTGAGTGGGTAATTTATGCTCACCTCCACAACGCCTTTTTCGCGGGCTTCTGCCAGCAAACGTGAAACCATTGAACGCGAATAACCTGTGCGTTCAGCGATTTCTTTCTGCTTCAAATTATGCTCATAGTAATATCCGGCAATCTGTGCAAGTAGCTCAAAATGTTGTTCATCCATCAACTTTTCCTCCAGCATGACACAACTTCAGATAATAGAATTATACAGATATTTTGTGAATTTGATTCACTTATTCTCGCCAAGATTTATCTCATATTAGAATACGCTGCAGGCACAAATTTGTAACCTTGGAATCCGTTTTATTAATAAAGAAGGAAGAAATCTGTGGCGTTATTTCTCGATTAGCAAATCCGACGATATGCAACAGGCGGCAAAACTCGGTTTTGTGACGGGAGTTACCATAAATCCCAGCCTTATGGCAAAAACCGGTTAGCCTGATATTGGAGTCATCCATGATATTCTGAATATGATAACTGGCCCTGTTTTCTACCAGGCAACAGCAGATGGAATCGCAGCGCGCGTCTGGGTCGGCGCGCGCGATCTCACGTCTCGCATCTGAGCAAGTGTTGATCAAGATCACAGCAACTACGGAGAACCTCTTACTTGCCGAACATCTCAAGAGTGAAGGCATTTCCTGCGCCATTACAGCGTTGACAAGCCCTTCCCAAATATATCTGGCTACCCTGGTCAAGGCGGCCTATGCTGCGATCCACGTCAGCCGTTTAACGAAGCAACTGGGTGATGGAATCGCGATCCTGCGAGATTGTGTGGCGGTTGCCCGAAAAAGTCCTAGCCGTGTTTTGGCCGCAAGCCGAAAGTCAGTAGATCAGGTCCTTGCAACTATCATGACCGAGGCGTCTGACATCACTCTTCCTTTAGAACTCATCTTCAAGCTTGGTGAATACGATCTATCGCTCAAAGCGATAGAAGAGTTTGCAAATCAGCGGATTACAAGATACGCCTCGCCTTATCACATTGGCTTGATGTGAATTGAACTGATCGAAGCGAAGGAAGGCGACTCAATCTATGCAGACTTTATCAATGAACATGGATATGGCGCCCATCATTTAGGCATCTTTGTAGAAGACATGAATAACGTGCTGGCACAGGCCACTCCGCTGGATTCAACATGACTCAAGATGGTTCTGGTTTTGGCCTCGATGGTGATGGGCATGATGCTTATCTTGAGACAAAGAAGTGTCTTAGTGTAACGTTGGAGCTAATACAACGGCCGAAGGCTAGAGTAATCACCGAAAAAAATATACCCTCCAACAGTTGGAGGGGTTGCATTCAAAATAACGATCCATCACAATAGTTGATTTACCCCACCATCAACTTCGAACGATACCGAAGCGCCTCCGCCAAATGCGCAGCTTGAATTTGATCGCTCCCCGCCGAATCCGCAATCGTACGCGCCAGTTTGAGCACGCGATGATACCCACGCGCCGACAGGTTCATCTGCCCCATCGCGGCGCGGATCAGGCTTTCGCCTGCCTCATCTAGCTTGCAGAATTGACGTACCGCCTCCCACCTGCCTATCTACGTTACAAATGATATCCGTTGAATGGGTATTGGTATTTAGGAAGCGCTTCCTTTGAATGTCTCGTGCGGCTTGCACGCGTGCACGGATCGACTGGCTGGACTCACTCATTCGGTCTCCACTCAGTTTTTCATGATCCACACGCGGCACTTCAATGTGAATGTCAATGCGATCCAACAGAGGGCCGGAGATTCGCTTTTGATACTTTGTTACAGCAGATGGCACATAGGTGCAGGGTTTGACGGCGTCGCCTGCGAATCCGCAAGGGCAGGGATATACACAATCGAACATATTTTTCGTGTTCGGCAAAGGGTAAAGAGATGATTATGCGAGTAAGTTTCAAGACTCATAACCAGATGCATGAACAGGCAAATCGAAAGACGGGATCTTCACGGTGGAGTTATTGCGTATCGTTATGGCAATTATCCCTTTACGACATCTACATGCTTCTGGCATGGTTAGAGTGGGCAATCAACTGAACTTCCCAGGTTATTACTTGGTGACGAGGGATACTCACCTCAAAATGTCCATCGTGACACGGGCTGACATAGTTCTGGACCTCGGGGTGCCAGTTCACGCGGCAACCAAGATGTGTACAAATATCAGAAAAAGCCATCACTTCGCCTTCATTTATTCTTACTATGAACAGGCCGCAGCTAATTGCAGTTTACTCTCATCCATTGATTCTGGTATGGGTAAAGTCGAATCGAGTTGGGATTCCGATCAGATAATTTTCCAGCGGACCCAAAGAAACGAGTGCATCATCATCCGCTCGAGCCAGCGCGGCGGGCGAAAGCAAATACGCCACTGACGGGATACCAATCAGCACCCCGATCAATCCGCCTATCCCGGCGGTGACAGCTTTGATAAAGTCGCGGCGACTTATTTGATTCTTGGTCACAGCGAGTTGATGGCCTTCCGATTTCATCATACCCTTTGAAACCACGCGCGTCCTGCGCCAGATGGTGGGTTGATGGCAATAGGCAATTTTGCTTATATGCAAATAAGTGAAGTAGCCCTGAGTGTTTACTGAAGAAATCCCTAAAATAGCATCATCCTACCAGAGGCGCTTTATGAATATGCTCTCCCCATTTCTTACTCTGAATTGTTCCTGCGATGATGCTTTACAATGGTCAAGCCAAAACCTAACCCGGAATGGTTTACGCGTCATGCAGACCTTTGATCTGCATACTGCGCGTCATGCGCTGGAAGATTGTCCCTGCCCAAATCATGGGACAAGCGAATGCGACTGTCAAATGCTTGTTCTGCTTGTTTACGGTAAAGCCTCAGAGCCAGCCACATTGATCCTGCACGGCAATGATGGAAAGACATGGTTCTCAATTGTAAACAATTCCAGCCAAGGTGCTGAAGCATCCGTTCGGTCTGCAATTGAAAAGGCGCTTCAACTTAATCCAACTGAACAGAAATCATCTCATAAATGAATACACCTGATGTTGTAATTGACACAAATCCAGCGAACTCCCGTTCATTCAGCGAATCGTTATCCCGCCGCTGGTTTGCAGTGTTCCTTGTTATTTATGGCTTGTGGGTGTGGACTCCTTTCTTCGCACCTCTCTTCATGCACATCGGCTGGGACGGAGCAGGAAAAGCGATATACTTTATCTATTCGTTTTTCTGCCACCAATTGCCGGAGCGTTCATTCTTTTTATTTGGTCAAAAAATAATGTATCCTTTATCAGAAATTCAATCTGCATGGCGGGATACAACCAACCCAATAATTCTCCGTCAGTTCATCGGCAACGAATCTCTGGGTTGGAAGATTGCCTGGTCCGACCGCATGGTTTCATTTTATACAAGTATTTGGCTGTTCGCAGTCGCATGGTTCCCTTTCAGAAAGAAGATCAAGCCGCTTTCATTTTTAGGATTTGCTCTCTTTCTTCTCCCAATTGCACTGGATGGCGGTACACACATGATCAGTGATCTCGCCGGTATCGGCCAGGGCTTTCGCGACACCAATCAATGGCTGGCGATATTGATGAACAACTCATTGCCTTCCACCTTTTTGATCGGTGACGCCCTTGGCTCTTTCAACTCGTGGGCACGCATCATTACCGGACTTTTGGCTGGTCTCGGCATTGCCTGGCTTGTCTTCCCGTATCTGGAGGAATCCTTTGGTAAAAGCTAAAGCGAGGATCAAGATCATTTTAGCGGATGACCACCACATCGTCCGCGCGGGGATTCGGCAATTGCTTGAAAGCGCAAAGGATATTGAAGTCATCGCGGAGGCGGGAGATGGCGAAGAAGCCCAGACCATTATCCAAAAATACAAACCTGATGTAGCTGTGCTGGATATCCAAATGCCAAAAGCCAGCGGCATCGAAGTGACGCGCTGGGTACGGTCTCGTTTACCCGAAGTCGGCGTCCTTATCCTGACTGCCTACGATGACGAGCCTTATGTCATGGCGGTTTTGCAGGCGGGCGCAAATGGATATGTACTCAAAACAGCAAAAACCGAGGAGTTGGTGCAGGCAGTACATGATGTATATGAAGGCAAGTCCGCGCTCGATCCAGCCGTAACACAAAAACTGATGTCAAATCTTTTCAAGCGATCTGAGAAAGCTCCCGTTGAGCCGCTCACCGACCGCGAATTGGATGTTCTTCGTCTTGCCGCAAAAGGATTTACAAACAAATCCATCGGCGTGCAATTGAGCATCAGCGATCGCACCGTGCAGGGACATCTCGCTCACATCTTCACCAAACTACAAGCTACCAGCCGCACGGAGGCTGTCATGCGCGGCGTCTCGCTCGGTTGGATTTCGCAAAGCACAGGCCACATCGCTGAAGAATGAAAAAGCTGCGCGCACCTTTTCTGCGCGGTCTCATCGTGCAGCTGCTGGCCATCACGGTTCTGCCTCTCACATTGCTTTTATTGTTGATCGCGTTTGGAAGTGTCTCGCTTCATCAACAGGATATGCGTTCACTCGTCGGTGAACGCGATGCACGCGCTGTTCGATCTGCCGCGGCCGCGCTGGTATCTGAATTGCATCATCGCGCTGCGAGTATTAGCAATCTCGTCGCACTGGCTGAATTATCAAATAGCACAGCTTCCATCTCCACAACCAATGATATCGCATCTGATTTTGAAGGCGGATTTGCTTATTTGGATATGGATGGGCGACTCATAACGAGCACGCCCCCATCTGGGCCTTGGGACTGGGCCGCGCAAAATAAACTTCATCTCGCCTCTCCCTCCGATACTTCGACTACGCTCAGTACAAGCCTCAAACCTGTTTTCTCCACCCCATTTCTTGACCCACACTCGAACAGATTCTTCGTCATCGTCTCGCAGGTTGTCCCTTCTCGAAACATCATCGTGGCCGGCGCGTTTTCCCCTGAAACGCTTGCACGCGAGACGCTTTCGGCTTCGTATCCTGACAGTACTCATGTAACGATTTTTCTTTTCGATCCTTCTCGTCAAATTTTATTTTCCAGCGGACCTCGCGCGGCAGATAGCCTTTCATCCAATCATCCAGGTGTCACCGAAGCCCTGAACGGCAAAAGTGGAACGACATATATAAAGCAAGACAATGTTGAGCATGTCGTTGCATACAGTCCCATCACAACCACTGGCTGGGCCCTAATCACCGAAGAAGAATGGGAAATGGTTGTCAGCCCGTCGTTACAGATCACGCAAATGGCTCCGCTTGTGATCGTTCCTGCCTTCATTCTCGCTCTAATCGCTTTATGGTTCGTGGCGACGCGCATCGTCCAACCATTGCAAAAACTGGAGACCAAAGCTGCCGCACTTGCCTGGGGAGATTTTGAAGCCATCAAAGATTCGGTGGGTGGGATTTCCGAAGTGCAACAACTGCAGTTGGAATTAACTGAAATGTCCCGCAAAGTGCAAGCTGCGCAGGAAGGTCTGCGCGACTATATTGGCGCGATCACATCTGCGCAGGAAGACGAGCGTTTACGCCTGGCACGTGAATTGCACGATGACACAATCCAATCTGTCATCGCTTTGAAGCAGCGCGTGCAACTGGCTCAGACATCGGTGAAAGATCAAACTTCTCGACGCACTCTAGGCGAACTCGAAACCCTGGCAGAGCAAACGATTGAAAACCTGCGGCGTATGACCCGTGCTCTGCGCCCTATTTATCTGGAAGACCTCGGTCTGGTCACTGCATTGGAAATGCTGGTGCGAGAGACCAGTCAGAATAATGCGGTGAATATTGAATTCCAAAAATCGGGAGAGGAACAACGTCTCTCACACGAAGTGGAACTGGCGTTATATCGCATTGCACAGGAAGCCTTGAATAATGTTGTGCGTCATTCACAAGCCAAACACGCAGACTTGCATATCGCGTTTGGAAAGAACGAAATCAGACTGGAAGTGAGTGACAATGGTATCGGTTTCGACATGCCGAAGAGTCCAACCGACTTCGCGCCGAATGGGCATTTCGGCCTGCTGGGGATCCGCGAGCGTGCGGATTTGATCGGAGCACGCCTGGAGGTGGAGTCCGCTCCAGGGAAAGGGACCAAACTCAAAGTCCGAATGTGAAGCGATAAACGTCATAGGCCATTCTGCCTACCCAACATCCCGCCATCCTGCGCTCATGCAAGGGCAGGATGTTGCTTATCATCCCAGCATCCTGAATTGGAAGGTGAATGTATGGCAACAGAAACAACAACTCCATTGGTTTCCTCTCAAAATGGCCGATTGAAAATATTCCTGCACGCGCTTTTATTCGTGGCAGGCTTTTCTTTAGTATTCATCGTTGGTTGGGGCGGCTCGGTGACACTGGTCGGTCAATTGTTCGGAACTTACAAAAGTATAATTGCGCGCATCGGCGGTGTGATCGTCATCATGTTCGGGCTGGCAACGCTGGAAGTCATTCGCATCCCGTGGTTCTATGCCGATACGCGCTCGTATTATCAGGGCAAAGCGGGAACGTTCGCAAACTCTGGTTTGATGGGCATTCTCTTCGCGGCAGGCTGGAGTCCATGCATTGGTGCAACGCTCGGCGCAATATTGACCATGGGCTTGAGCCAGCAAACGGTTGGCCAGGCCATGTGGCTGGCTTCGGGTTATTCGCTGGGACTGGGCATCCCTTTTCTCGTGATGGCGCTGGGACTCGAACGGGCCACAAGCTGGATCAAACGTGTGAGCCGTTATCGCCGCGCCATTCAAATCGCCAGCGGCACGTTCATTATCCTGATTGGGATTTTGCTTTTGACGAACTCGATGACCCTGATCGCGATCTGGGCTTTCAAGAACGGCTTCTATATTGAGAAGTTCGCGCTCTTCGCCGCCGCGCCGACCTATTTCACTGCGGTCCTGGCAGGATTGCTATCCTTCCTTTCACCGTGTGTGCTTCCGCTTGTGCCAGCATATCTCGGCTATCTTAGCGGACATACATTTCAAAAGGCGTAAACAATGAAAAAACTAATGTTAATATTGCTGGCTGCGGTTATTCTTGCGGGTTGTCAAGCCGGACCTGTGACAGGTGAAACGGTCCAAGTGGCTGGCGGGTCCTATAAAAATGTCACTCCCACTGAATTGAATGTCATGTTGAAGAACAAGGACTTCGTGTTCATCAATGTCCATATTCCATTTGCAGGAAACATTGCAAACACAGACTTGTCCATTCCTTATGACCAGATTGAACAAGATCTTTCTCGATTGCCTACCGACAAAAATGCCAGGATCGTGTTGTATTGCCGCAGTGGTCACATGAGCACCATCGCAGCGGAGAAACTTGTTTCGCTTGGATACACTAATGTTTGGAGTCTCAAAGGCGGCATGTTGGATTGGGAACAAGCAGGATACTTAATACAGAAATAAAGAGATTCAAACATGATCAAGGATCCCGTGTGCGGCATGGCGATTAATCCGCAAAATGCCACAGTCAAAACTCAGTACAAAGGACAAACGTATTATTTCTGTTCACAGTTATGCAAGACAATGTTCAAGCGTGAGCCTGGGAAGTATGTGAAGAGCGAAGATACATAATCCAAGTAAGCCGCTCTATAACTTTTGCAAGACGGAGACAAAACCATGACAGAACAAAATGTAGAAATAACTGCAGAACCTGCCGACGAAAATATCTCGACAAACAAACACATCAGGCAAATTTCATGGATGGTCATTGCAATCGTCGTTACCTTTCTACTAGGCCTTGGAAGCGGATATCTGAAATGGGGACAGGATGAGACCGCCACGGCAAAGCAGCAGAAAGAACTGGCTCGACTCTATGAGCAGGTCAACCCTAAAGAAGGTTATGCCCTGCCTGTTTCCTATGGGGACCTTGGACCGCAATTGATTGAAGCAGGCGTTATTAATTATGACACCTTCCAGAATGTGATGACAGCGAATGGTGCTCCTATTAGCGGTAACCAGATTGATATGCTGAAAAAGGGTAGCGATGAACAGGTCGTGATCACAGCGGAGAACGCCCGCTTCCTCCTCAACTTCTTCTGGGCGGTTGGATTGGCCAACAAGAATTCGATCCTCACCGAAGGGCCAATGGTTCAATACAGCGATGGTCAGATTAACCGCTTCGCATCCACCGGCGGTTGGGGACTCGCCACAAAGCCGATCACCGAACTGTATGCCAGCATGGAATTAATCCGCCTCACGCCCGAACAACAGGCGCGTGTGGAAGAAGTGGCCTCGGAAGTCTATCGTCCGTGTTGCAACAACTACACCCTTTTCCCCGACTGCAATCATGGCATGGCCATGCTTGGCCTGCTTGAATTGATGGCTTCGCAGGACGCCAGCGTGGATGAGATGTTCGAGGCCGCCAAATACGTCAACGCCTACTGGTTTCCGCAACAGACGCTTGAGATTGCGATGTATATCAAGGCAAACCAGGGAACCGATTTTGCCAACGCTGATGCGCGCTTGGTTGTAGGCAAGGAATATTCATCAGCCTCTGGCGCAAGCATGGTACATCAATCTCTTCAATCCAGCGGACAGTTAAAACAGACTCCGAGCCAGGGTGGCGGTTGTACCAATTGATGTGGAGATCTTATGATGATGGGTTTGGAGCTTTTGATCATGCTGGCAATATTGGTGGTCCCAATTCTGCTAATTGCCGGACTAGTCATTTGGATGGTCAGACCGGGCACACGTCGGGATAATTTTCCTTCCGTAGTGGACAGGCTATCCGCGGCGCCTGTGCATCCACCATCTTCAAGCGCAGGATGCGTTTGTTCTCATTGTGGAGCGGGGCTGCAACCTGAATGGACGCATTGCCCGCAGTGCGGCGCACCCGCAGGATAAACAATTTGAGACAGGGAAAAAAGTCGGGACAACTATAGCCCCAAGAAATGAAACTAAAAAGAAATGACCCGCTGGAAATGCGACATATTTTAGATCAGAACGAAAGGCAAAACATCGCAAAGTAATAAGCAAAAATGCCTATAAAATATTGAGTAATATGGCTCTCGGTAGAGATGTCTGTTAAAGTGATAATTGAATCAAACAATAAGGAGATAACCTATGGCAACTACAATGAAAGATCCCGTTTGTGGCATGGACATTGATCCGGCGACCGCCGCTGGCAAATCCGAATACAAAGGCCAGACCTATTACTTCTGCTCGCTTGGCTGCAAGAAATCCTTCGACAAGGAGCCTGAGAAAAATGCTGGCAAAGCCGGCGAAGAGGCACACCATCACTAAATCATCTCTTCCCCTTTTTCGCAAAATGGCCTGTCTAAAAGAGAGGCCATTTTGTTATTTATGTAAGCTACATCTCGATGAGAAACCTTCACTTACTCTTTGTGCTATCTTTACAAATCCTTTAAACGCGCCTGATATGCTTGGATCATCAAAAAAGGAGTAGACCATGTTTCTAATGTTGATTGTTCCCTTACTGCTGGTTGGACTGCTGTTCTACGCCATCTCCGGCGGTAATTTGTTCAATGCTTTGAAGCCCACTGCCAGCCGCACCTGCCCACACTGCAACCAGCCTGCGCAGAATGACTGGAAAAACTGCCCGCACTGCGGACAGGCATTATAAGGAGATTGCCCATGTGTGGATGTATGTTAATGCACGCTACGATGAATCACGAAGAACACCAACCCGCGCCGCAATCAGGGGCTGCATCTGTCGTTGCCGCTCCTGCCACTTTTGACCGACAATGCACCCATTGCGGTTTTCAGTTACAACAGGGATACGCTTTCTGTCCTAATTGCGGTACGAGTTTACGGACGACAGAATGTTCTGCTTGCGGCCAAAAAGTGGATTCGTCCTGGAAGATCTGCGCCTATTGCGGCTTGCCCCTGGCTTGAAAGGCGAAAGACACGATCTCGCCTGCGATAAAAAACCATGAAAGGAAAATCAAAATGAAAAAAGTTAACTGGTTGGTCGTTGGAATTATCGGGTTCATCCTCCTCCTGTTCCTGTTCGGAGGCGGCATGATGAGCGGTTGGGGCTATCGTGGTGGTTGGGGCATGATGGGCGGACCTGGCATGATGGGTTGGGGCTACTCTCCCTTCGGCTGGATTGGGATGATCTTCATGTGGCTGATTCCTGTCGGCTTCATCGTGTTGACCGTGTTCGGCGTTGCCTGGCTGGTACAGAATGTCAGTCATTCCATGCCGCCATCTTCTCAGAGTCCCTGCCCCAATTGTGGAAAGAGTATTCAAGCCAACTGGAAAAATTGTCCCTATTGCGGCACGGCATTGAAATAAAAAACCATATTGCACCTTCTCAGATGGCCTATTTTTCAATAGGCCATTTTGCTTATTTCAACTTGCGCTGAAAACCGCTCGCACGCGTCGTCAAATGGGCATACACTATTGGTATAAAAGGAAGGTAACTATGACTCAACGCGATCCAGTTTGTGGAATGGAAATCGAACCCCAAAGCGCTTTCGCCAAACGCGAGCATACGGGGCAGACATTTTATTTTTGTTCTCGATCCTGTGTGGATCAGTTCGACAAAGACCCGCACCGTTTCGTGACGACTTCCGCGAAGACGGGCTTCAACCCCGATCGGATTCTCACTCGCATCGAACTACCCCTGAGCGGGTCGCCGTTGAAGGAGCATTCGACTCACCTTGAGGCGACTCTGCGCGGCATCCCAGGCGTGGACGAGGTAAAAGTCAATTCAATGGCGAACAGGCTCGAGGTCCAGTATGACGCGGGAAAAGTGGATGTGGCGCGGCTCGTGGGCGCCGTCAAGTCCACTGGTTTTCAAGTCGGCGGGACAAAGGTCAAAATCGGAATTGAAAATCTACGCTGCGCCTCGTGCGTGAGGTTTATCGAAGATGAATTGAAATCCACGCAGGGCGTTTTGAGCGCAACGGTCAACATCGCCACGCAGGAAGCGACAGTGGATTATCTGCCGCAAAAAACAACGTTCTCGCAATTGAACGCCGCGATAGAAACCTGGGGCTACAGGCCGCGCCCCGCGTTAAGCGACGCGCCCGTGGATAAGCAGGAAGAAGCCCATGCGCGTGAATATCGCAAGTTGATGAACAAGTTTTGGTTTGCAACCGCGATCTCTTTACCAGTACTGGCGACGGCTTATTATCAGTTCGTGCCGTTCCTGCGCGACTTAAGCATGGACTCGTTGCGCATCCTGTGGGGCGCGACCGCCTTGCTGACATTGCCTGTCATGTTCTGGTCAGGCAGTGACTTCTTCACAGGCGGATGGGCGGCGTTCAAACATCGCTCGGCAAACATGAATACGTTAATCGCACTCGGCACAGGTGCGGCGTGGTTATATTCGACGTTTGCGATTTCGTTTCCATCGGTTTTCCCCGAAGGAACATCGGAACCATTTTATGATGTTGTCTCGGTGGTCATCGCGTTGGTCGTGTTGGGACAAGCGCTTGAACTGCGCGCCAAGGGACAATCCAGTTCAGCCATCAAGAAATTGCTCGGCTTGCAAGCCAAGACTGCGCGTGTCATCCGTGATGGCAAGGAAATGGATTTGCCCGTTGAAGAGGTGCTGGTCGGTGATGTAATCCAAGTGCGCCCTGGCGAGAAGGTTCCTGTGGACGGTGTTATCGTCGAAGGCAGTTCCGCTGTGGATGAATCCATGCTGACGGGTGAATCATTGCCCGCTTCCAAAAAGATGGGCGACGAAGTCATCGGCGCGACCATCAACAAGACGGGCGCCTTCAAGTTCCGCACAACCAAAGTTGGCAAGGATACCGCGCTCGCGCAAATCGTCAAGATGGTGCAGGACGCGCAAAACTCCAAAGCGCCGATAGCAAGACTCGCTGATATCATCTCTGGCTATTTCGTTCCAGTTGTAATGATTCTGGCTGTATGGACTTTCGTCATCTGGTTTGTCATCGGTCCGCAACCGCAACTCGTTTATGCGCTCGTTACAAGCGTGACCGTGCTCATCATCGCTTGTCCCTGTGCGTTGGGACTTGCCACGCCGATGAGTTTGATGGTCGGCATCGGTAAAGGTGCAGAAAATGGAATTCTCATCCGCTCGGGTGAAGCGCTTCAAACTGCGCGTGCCATTCAAATCGTTGTGTTGGATAAGACAGGCACGATTACGAAGGGCAAGCCCGAATTGACTGACATAGCTATCGGTGAGCAGTCATCAGTGAGTAGTGATCAGTTGTTGAAGTTAGCGGCTTCGGTGGAGAAAGTCAGTGAACATCCGCTGGCGCAGGCAATTGTTGAAGGCGCGCAGGCGCGTAAATTGGAATTGGCGGAAGTGAAGGATTTCGAAGCCATTCCAGGTCACGGCGTTTCAGCGAAGGTTGATGGGCGAAGTGTGTTGATCGGCAATCTCAAGTTGATGAACCGCGAGAATATCGCGCTCGGTTCACTCGAAGAAAAATCGAAGTCGCTTGCAGACGATGGTAAGACTCCGATGTTCATCGCGCTGGATGGCAAAGCCGCAGGCATCATTGCAGTGGCAGATACGGTGAAAGAAGACTCTGTCGAAGCGATCAAAGCCCTGCAAGGTTTGGGCATCGAAGCGGTGATGATCACAGGCGACAACCGCCGCACCGCCGAAGCGATTGCGCGCAAAGTGGGTGTAACGCGCGTTCTCGCAGAAGTGCTTCCCGAAGACAAGGCAAAAAATGTTCAATTACTTCAAGCGGAAGATAAGAAAGTAGCGATGGTCGGCGACGGCATCAACGACGCGCCCGCGCTGGCTCAAGCGGATGTTGGCCTTGCCATCGGCACAGGCACGGACGTCGCCATCGAAGCCTCGGACATCACGCTCATCAAAGGCAGTCTCAAAGGTGTTGTCACTGCCATCGAAGTCAGCCGCGCCACGATGAACAACATCTATCAAAATCTGGTCGGAGCATTTTTCTATAACGTGCTTGGCCTCCCCATCGCAATGGGTGTGCTCTTCCCCTTCTTCGGCTTGCTGCTCAGCCCGCTCATCGCGGGTGCGGCGATGGCATTCTCATCTGTGACGGTTGTCGGCAACGCCAACCGACTGCGCGGCTTCAAGCCTAAGTTCAGCGTGAGATAGGAGAAAGAAAAATGAATAGTGCACAATTGATCGTAATTCTGGGCGGGATCGTTCTCACGGTTCTCATCGCCTGGTATTTCTGGTTCGCGCCCAAGGCACAGACACGCGTTGCTGTATCCGAGTCTGGCGCGCAGGAAGTGGCGGTCACCGTGAAGGGCGGCTATACTCCCGATGTGATCGTCGTGCAAAAAGGCCGCCCCGTGCGATTGACATTTACGCGCCAGGAAAGTTCCGCCTGTTCCGAGAAAGTATTGTTTCCCGATTTCAATCAAAACGCTTTATTGCCCGAAGGCGAGCAGGTGACGTTGGAATTCACGCCCGATAAAGCAGGTGAGTATGGCTTCCAATGTCAGATGGGAATGTTGCGCGGCAAGTTGATCGTGGAATAGGTACACATGGAGTGTGTAAGATGAAATGTAAACGAATCCATATACCAGATCTTTCCTACATCGCCGCTTTTGTCATCGGTGTCATTTTGTTTGCTTTGATTTGGAAAGCGTGGTTTGGTTCAGCCTCCAGCGCAGTGGTTCTCGCAGGGATGGCAGGCACGACACTTGCAGTGACGGCGTTTTGGCTCCGCAATGAAATTCAACTTCGTAACAAGAAGGAAAAATAATCGTGGATCAGAATCAGATGACTCTTCCTCCAGAGCCAGAATTCAAAACTGCCTGCGGCGGGAAAATAAAAGATACATCCAAATATCCGAGCGTAGATTATCGCGGCGAACAGATTTATTTCTGTGCGCAGGCTTGTCTTGATATATTTTTATTGAATCCTGATCCATTCATGGCGGGCGAAGTCGAACACCCAGCCTGATGATAGTATGATGTTCAAGGCAGATTTCTCATGACAGAAATCATAAGCAGAATAGCGTAGTTCAAACCAAGCAGATAAGCGCTGTTGTTTATTTTGTGCGAGGTGTAAGATAGATTCGAAGCAAGAAATAAAAAATTTTATCTAGGAGTTCAAAATGGCAACACAAACTATATCCAAAGAATATCAGCTTGCTGACATTCCATTCACTAAAACCCTATTCACAAGCAAGGCCATGTCCTGGTTGTGGCTCATCATCCGTCTGTACCTGGGCTACCAGTGGATTGAATCGGGATGGGGCAAGATCACCAACCCTGCCTGGATGCAGGGCGGCGAAGCACTGAAAGGTTTCTGGGCACGCGCCGTCATTATCCCCGAAGCACCTGCACGCCCATTGATCACCTTCGATTGGTATCGAAATTTCCTTCAATTCATGCTGGATAGCGGCAGTTATGTCTGGTTCGCCAAACTAGTGGCTGTAAGTGAATTGCTGGTGGGCGTCGCGCTCATACTCGGCATATTCATCTGGTTTTCAGCCTTCATCGGCGGCTTTATGAATTGGAACTTCATAATGGCAGGTTCTGCCAGCGTCAATCCAGTCTTTCTAATTTTGTCCATTCTGCTCGTCCTTGCCTGGAAAACCGCGGGCTGGATTGGCCTCGACCGCTGGCTTCTTGTGCAGGTCGGCACACCCTGGCAACCTAGGTTGTTGTTCCAGCGCCAATAATACTGTTTCGCCCAGACTGCCTCCCGACAATTATTGGTATGGGGAGGCAGTTTTCTTTATGTATTGCGGATGATCAATCACTGCAACCAATTTTTGACAACTGCAATTGTCTCAAACCATCATAGCTATTCAAGGACCTGAATACAAAACGTCTGCGGAGGCAAACTCGAAGACCCGACCAAATATCTCAGCGCCATCTAAAAAGGCGAGTGAATTTACTTTTGTACACCTGTCTGCGTGTCTTCGAACAGGATCCCGATCCGTTTGTGACTGGCGAAGTGGAACATCCTATCGAAGAAGATTAAAGTCAAAATCAGCAGGGACATTCGTCATAAGCCATTTGGCGTATAGTTTCGCCCGCCATACTGCGCTGGAGACAATTGAATTGTCAGACTACTATTGGGCTATCCGATCACGGAGGCCCAATATGTTTTCAAAGACATGCAAACTTTTATCCCTATCCCTCATAGTGGTTTTGTTGTCCACTTCCATATCTGCCTGTTCGACACAAAGCAAAACAAGTGATCTGCGCATGATGCCGATGGGTCAAATGCCCGCGGAAGTGCAATCTGCGCCTTTCACGGTACAAACGGCTTATCAATTTGCGGCGGCCAACCCTGATGTATTGAAAAACATTCCCTGCTATTGCGGTTGCGGAAATGTTGGTCACACGTCAAATTATTCCTGCTATGTTTCGGGTGTGGATGCAAAAGGCGCGATCATCTTCGACCATCATGCCCTTGGCTGTTCCCTGTGCGTGGATATTACGCAGGATGTTATGCGGATGACGCGGGAGGGAAAAAGTCCGCAGGAAGCCAAGGCATATATAGACGCGAACTATTCCAAGTACGGCCCTTCGAACATTCCGTAGTCTCATGAACTCTCGCATCATTCTCCTCCTCCTGGCGATGGTTGGACTGGTCGTGGCGTTCGCGCCATTGCCAGTTCAACCCATTGCGCCTCAGGAGCAGACCTTTCGGATTGACGCGCGACAATTTGCATATTCTCCCTCCGAGCTTAAAGTCAACTCAGGCGATACGGTGACCATTCAACTCATCAGCACAGACGTGGTGCACGGACTTTATGTGGATGGCTATGACATCTCCGTCGAAGCCGACCCAGGTCAGACCGCGACATTGACCTTTGTCGCAAACAAGCCAGGTTCATTCCGCTTTCGATGTAATGTCACCTGCGGAGCGATGCATCCATTCATGATAGGCAAGTTAATTGTTGGAAGGAACGATTGGCTCTATCGTTCGATTGGATTGTCCGCGCTCGCTTTGGTTGGTGTTGTTGTTTCAGTAAAACAAAAAGCATAATTTCATTATGGCAAAGATTGAACTTACTCGTAGCCTCTTCATCAAGAATGCGTTAAAAAGCCGCTATCCTCAACTGGCTATATTTATCGTTATGCTGGTAGGATATGTCTTTGCCATCCTTGCTGGCCTTATCGGTACACCTGTTGGAAGTCGTAACTTCAGCATTGTCTTCGTGTGGATCGCGTGGTGGGCGGTCCTGATTCTCGTGGCAGTCCCATTCTTCGGGCGCGGATGGTGCGCAGTGTGTCCCATTCCGCTTCCAGGCGAATGGCTTCAACGCGGCGCGGTATTAAGTCCGCCAGATAAAAAACCGAAGTGGCCCAATCTGCGCTGGCCCAAATTCCTGCGTAATATTTGGCTCCAAAATATTTCCTTTCTTCTATTGGCTCTGTTCAGTAGTGTCCTTCTAACCACGCCAAATATCACGGGGATTGTTTTAGCGGTCATGTTGTTTGCGGCGATTGGACTCAGCATGATCTTCGAACGCCGTTCGTTCTGCCGTTATCTTTGTCCCGTTGGTGGATTTATAGGTTTATATTCACAAACTGCCCCAATTGAATTGAGAATCAAAAACAAGCAAGTCTGCGTAGCCTGTGAAGGCAAACCTTGTTACAGCGGCAACGAAAACGGTTACGGTTGTCCGTGGGATGTCTTCCCTGGCGGATTAACGAAAAACACCTATTGTGGCTTGTGTATGGAATGTATCCGCACCTGCCCGCACGATAATATCGCGATAAACCTTCGTCCATTCTCTGCCGACCTTGCCAAGCCATCCACAAGAATTGACGAAGCCTTCAAAGCCTTCATCATGCTCGGTTCGGCAATGATTTACGCCGGTGTGTTACTCGGTCCGTGGGGTACTTTCAAGGACGCGGCTTACCATGTCGGCACAAGCGCATGGTTCATTTATGCAATTATTTTTCTTGCAATTATATTTGTAATTCTTCCTGGCTTCTTTACACTGGGCATTCTAAAAACTAAAAGCGCTCTCCCACTGAAACAACGTTTTGCTTCCCTTGCAACCGCCCTCATTCCTCTTGGTTTGATGTTTTGGGTTGCGTTCAGTTTATCCTTCGTGCTGACCAACGCCAGCTACATTTTCGCCTCGCTCTCCGATCCGCTCGGCCTCGGCTGGGATTTATTTGGTACAGCGAACGCCGCGTGGCAACCGATGCTCACCTCCATTCTCGCGCCCGCGCAAACACTGGCGCTGGTCGGCGGCTTGATCTGGTCCGCGCGCACAGCGCAGAAAGCCGCGAATGAAATAAAAACATCTTCAATTCCAGTCATCGCATTTTGCTTCATCGCCACACTGGTTATGTTCTGGTTGCTCGTATGAAACGCTTGGAACTCATCTCACGCATTTTGATAACGGTGGCAGTTTTGGAGGCGATTGGAACGCCGCTCTTTATATGGGCGCGCACGCCGCTCATCCACGCCAAAGTCGCGGAGAATGGCGGATGGAGTCCCGATGTCATCCATGCGAACGCAGGTGAGCCATTAACTTTACATCTCACCTCCGACGACGTGGTGCACGGTTTCGCTGTCGGTCAAATGGATATGCAGAGCGTGGATGTTATGCCCGGCAAAGTCACCGATCTCACTTTGACTTTTGACAAGCCTGGGATTTATACATTCTTCTGCACGCGCTGGTGCGGACTCAATCACTGGCGGATGCGCGGCACGATTGAAGTCAGCGGTTCATCATCAGACCCCGCGCCTGCTTCTCCGCCGCTATATATTTTCCTCGGCCTTAACATTGATGCTCCGCACGATGCTCACTCCATACCAGACGGTCGACCCTCAGTAATCAGCGGACAGCAGTTGGCAAGCAATTTACCATTCGAACAATCGGTTGATTACTACCACACACATTCACCCTATCAAGTATTTAAAGAACTGAAAAGCACATCGCTCACGGAAGCACAACGTTGGGATGTAGTTGCCTCCATCTGGCAATCCAACACAACGCCTGAATCTCTTGCAAACGGACAGCATCTCTACGCCCAAAACTGCGCGGCCTGTCATGGCGAGAATGGTGCGGGCAACGGAGTCTTTGCAGATAAACTTGCCGCGGCAGGAGAAACATCAAAGCAAAACATGGCTGGTGACGCCAACATGATCAGGCAGACTCCTGCAAACTTTACCGACCCTGCACGAATGCTTGGCGCAAGCCCCACACTATTACAAGGAAAGATCCTGCGCGGCGGTATGGGGACCGGAATGCCATCCTGGGGATCTATTTTTACACCGGAACAAATCTGGGATTTGATTGCATATTTGTATTCATTCCAGTTTGAATATCAAAGATAAGGAGGCTCAATGAGTAAAAGAAATAAAAGGCAAAAGAAAAGTTTTCCCTGGGTGTTTGTTGTGTTCGGCGGCATTCTGATCATCGCTGCGATATTTCTGTTTACCAACCAGAATAGCGGTGGCAGTGGCGCACCTGCGATTGCCGTTGATACGCAGAAAATCGACTACGGCTATGTTCCGTTTGGCAACAATAAAACCTTCACGATCAAAGTCACCAACAATGGTGATGGCGTTCTGCGCTTCAAAGAGAAGCCGTCCGTTGAAGTTTTGGAGGGGTGCTGACCTCCCGAACTGACCATCGGTTCGATGGCTCTCAAACCCGGCGAAAGTACAACCGTTGATTCCAGTGTTTTCATGATGCACCCTGGTATGGATGGTCCGCATGATTATGCCGTGCATCTCAAGACCAATGACCCAAAGACTCCTGATCTGGTAATTCATGTTCTGTCAAATTGGGGACCATAAAATTTTCTCCCAAAAAATCACACGGACGGATTCGTACCGTCCGTGTGATTTTTTAATATCGTTATTCCACCATAAGGGCGACAGCAGGCGCAACACATCTGCTAGACCCATGGCTTGAATTTGTCATTTTCTATCAAGTCTGCAATCGTGCATGCAAGCTTGCGCACATAACAATTATCACGAACAGACAGATTCACGTGCCTCATTGCGGCGTAGATCAAGTTCTCCCCTGCTTCACCCAACTTGCAGAAGCTGCAGACTTCTGCCACATACAAATCGGTATTACATATTAATTGACGTGAACTACATTAAGGTAATGTAAATCTCATTATGCGGTTATTACCTGCGTCCGTGACCCAGATGTGTCCATCCTTATCCAGCGCAATTCCAGCGGCGATGCCAAAGGTTGTGGGGGTGTCCCCGAAATCACCCCAGGTCTGGATCAGAGTCCCGTCTGTTGTGTATTCGATCACGCGATAGGCATCCGGATCGGTGATGAAAACGCGGCCTTTGTTGTCAACCGCGATGAAAGGTTTGTTGTCGAGCGACTGACCGGACCATGCGACCACATCCCATTGTTTGAATGGAGTGAACGACAAACCATCGGCAGATGGCTGGAAGGATTGGATGCGCTGATTCCACGTGTCT
>Ga0172371_10003057_pt1 | contig 26146 bp, 29 predicted proteins | sample Lak12m_FD_114543 | JGI IMG/M metagenome (GOLD analysis project Ga0172371, IMG submission 114543) | Freshwater microbial communities from Kabuno Bay, South-Kivu, Congo - kab_022012_12m | ecosystem: Environmental > Aquatic > Freshwater > Lake | place: Democratic Republic of the Congo: South-Kivu... | reverse complement strand
TCACCTCGTTTGGCACTCTCGATGTTTAAGTGCTAAATATATTATAGAGTGATTGCCCCAGATGTCAAGCATGGCGCAAAAATAAAAGCAGTCACATAGTGACTGCCATGCAATGTAAAATCGCCGTCATTAAGAATATGAGCTCCAGTATCCGTCAGTGCCGCCCCAACCGGTGATCGTATAAAGGTTGAATGACGAGGAAAATGTTAGGTCGCCTGTCTGATTCCATGTCGATCCATCCGAGGGATTGATTCTAGCAAAATTCAGGCCAGTGAACCCTGATGGTACTGATGCATAGTAGATGTCCCCGGTCACTAGCGTCATATTCAGCCCAGGCCAAGCTCCCGTTGTCGCGGCATTGAAGGTGTAGACATAGAAGCGGGCGCCATCTTTATTCCACAATAAGGATCCGCCGGTATTCAGATAGAGGTCGATATTCGGACCTGTTTCACTTGAGCTGCCGCCGTCTTCGGTGGCCAACGTTCCGTCGCCGTTCCAATAGGCGAAATAGACGGCCCCGCTCGTCAGCGGCATGACCGCTACACGTACGAGAGCGCCGTTTTCGGCGTGCACCCAACTGACGAATTCGGTGCCCGTCTTCGACGGTGTGGGCATGGGGCTGCCGCTTGCGGCGGTATACGTAACGACGTTTTCGTGGAAGATCGTGGCGTCATCGGTTGCGGTATACCCAGAAAGGTTCGCCCCTTTGCCGAGCACGAGCTTGACGGTGACGTTGGCGCCTTGGACGGTTAGCGGGTCGGGTTTTGCGAAACCGCCGAAACCGACGATGGCGAAGGCGAGAGTGAGACTCAAAATACGCAGTGTTCGTTTCATGGTCCCTCCCTCCTAACGAAGCACGGCAAAGCTGTAGCCTGGCAACGACGATGCGCTCGCCCCGTTCCAAGCAAGGCCGACGGTTGATCCGCCGTTGGCGTATCCCGTCAGCGTGTCGCCGCTGAAATTGACATAAACATAATATGTTCCGGCGCCGCTTTGCATCCGGTAAGCGAAGATGTTCGGCTTGCCGGTATTGATAGCCGTATACGTGCCGTTGATCAACGCCGAATTGGCGTTTTTGTAGTCGTTGATGGCTTTGATCATCGCGTACATCGAGGTGCCGCTGGCCATCTGCTCGGCGGCTCCTTGGACGACGTTTTTATTGGTGTCGTCCCATTTGACGGTATAACCTTCAAACATGTATTCAGTGTCATAGGAAGTGCCGGCGTTGGCCCATTTCATCGGTTGGCGATACCATCTGTCGACGTGGTAGTTGGTGCCCGGATACAAGGTCGTGTCGTCGTTCAAACTCCAGTTTCCGGTCATCCCAAGCTCATCGCCGTAATAGATCCACGAGGTGCCCGGTTGCAGCAACGTCGTCGCGTTGAACGCACGCGCCTTGCTTAAGGCCAACGAATAATCGCCGGAAGCGACCGTTTGAGCATCAATGGTCTCGTTCTTATCAAGTATTTTCGTGCCCATGACGTGATTCAACACGCGGGCAAGATCATGGTTGCTCGTGAAGGCGCCGTTGATGGGCTGCGGACGATAGGAAGTGAAGACGCTGTTGTATTTATTTTGGTAAACCAGGGCTTCGGCTTGAGGTGAATCCACTTCAATGCCATGCATCATGTTGACGAGATGGTAGTAGTTCTGGAAGTCGAACTGCGAATCCATCCCTTCGTAGTACGGGGCGATGCGGGCGTCCCAACCATCGAAGTTCTCACCGACGACAAAGACATCGGGATAGACCGCTTTGACGCGGTAGTTGAATTCTTTGAAGAAGTAAATGTTTTTGGTCCGATTCGAATTGTAGTTAGTACTCGTGGCTTCGTCAAAATCGTAGACAATGTCGTCGTTCGAATCCATGATGACCTCGTCTTCCATGTAAATATGCTTGACGGCGTCGATGCGGAAACCGTCGACTCCGAAGGCCGCCCAGTATTTGGCGACGTCGACCATCGCGTCGCGCGTGCCTTGGTAATCATAATTAAGCTCCGGCATTCCGGTCGCGAACTTGCCGTAATAATAATAGTTCGTCGTTCCGAAACGATGCCAGGGCGCCGTCAGGGTATGGCTGGAATCGTAACGCCAATGGTAGAAGCTGCGGTAGTCGATTTCATTTCCAAGGCTGTCGGTGCCTTTTTTGAGGTTGATCGATTTCTGGAACCAGACGTTTTGGGTCGAGGTATGGTTGACGACGAGGTCCATGACGACGCGGATGTCGCGTTGATGCGCCTCGTAAATGAGTTCGGCATAGTCGGTGACCGTTCCCAATTCGGGATTGATCGAATAAAAGTCGGACACGTCATAGCCGTGGTACGTTTCCGATTTCTGGATTGGAGTCAGCCAGATGGCCTTGACGCCGAGATTGTCGATGTAATCGAGTTTTTGGGTGATGCCTTTGATGTCACCTTCGCCGTTGCCATCCGAATCGGCGAAGCTCTTGACAAAGATCTGATAGCCGACGCCGACGTTGTCGCGGAAGTCTTGAGACGTGATGGCGCGGGCGTACGCGCTCGCCGAGCTCTCTACGTTGGTGACGCTCGTGAACGCCCCGGTGTCGTTGGCGTACGGGTCAAAGGCCGCGGCGCCGCTATAAGCAAACTCATAATCGGCGACGGCCCCTTGGACCGCGAAGATATGAATCGAGCCGTCAGGCCGGATATGGGTATTGAGATCATTGATGTACATATCGGTGCCGCCGTCGCTCGTCCACATGCCGGGGCGGCCGGGTTCCATCGTCTCGCGGAACACGATCAAAAAGCCGAGCCGCGTGATTTGGCTCAGCGTTTGCCCACTTTGGTACAAGTGGTTTTCGTTGGCAGCCGTGGCCCCCGAGAAATCCAAATCGGCGATCATTCCGCTTTGATCCTTCAGCGTCCATTCGATTTGGACGCCAGCCAGATCGTTAGGAGCTTTCTGCCACGCCCAGATCGTCCATTGGGCATATTCGGAAATCGTGTCGCTGATTCGTTTGTAATGGATGTAGATATGGTCCGTTTGGCTCCATGTCATCGATTGCTCGTATTGCTCCTCGGATACGCTGCTGCCTTCGGAAACGCTGAGGGAAACGCTGGATGCCGAACTGGTGGCCGAGGTGCCATCCGATGTCGTCGAAGTGCTTGTCGAGGTCGTCGATGTGCCTTCGCTCAAAGCGCTGCTCGTCGAAGAACCGCAAGCCGATAAGGCCATAAGAGCTGCCATCGCGGCGATGGCGAATAGGGAACGCGGATATTTGATGGCCATGAACAATCTCCTTGTCACTTGATGTAATGGCGGATTTTGATGAAGAAAAACCATTGGATGTAGCCAGCGGTCAATAGCGCCATCGCCTGCAAAACGAGGCCGACGTGATAACGCGCCGCCAAGCCTAATAACGCCAACTGGTTAACCTCGGCGAATTGGCCAAGCGAGAGAAACAGCAAGATGATCGCCAATAGATTGGCCGATAGCGAGATGACGATTAAACTGAAGCGCCGCCGTCCGTCGGTCCGCCGCAATTTCAGCAAAAGCGAAAACGCCAAGGAACATAACGCGGCCACCAAAACGGCGACTTGCGACAAGATGCCGAAGAAAATCGGGTAATATATATCGCCGTAGACGCCGCCGAAGTAGGCGATGAAGCCGGGAACGTCGACCGTCGCGGGCAACCATGGGTCATAGACTTGGAAAAACGGGAAGAAGCCAAGTAGAAGGGAAACAAAAAGCAAAATCCCGACGACGAGCAAATAAACCGGCAGGCGCCAGTCGCGTTTGATCTCATCGGGAATGGTGATGTTATTCTTTACGTCAGCCATGATACCAAAATTATACTGTCAATGGCGCCCATGGCGATATCTTTTACGATATCGTCGCAGCAAACCCGAGTTCCAAAAGCGGTTGTGCCGCGTCTTGACGGCGCACGAGGCGCACTGGCCGCCGCGCCGCGACTGCAGGACCAAATGGATGATTAGGCCGATCACGAGCAAGGCGACAACGATGAGAATGACGATGTCGAGCCAACCGTTCATAATCCGAATCCTTGGGCAATCAGCGTTCCGAGCCCGCCGATGAGCGAGGCCAAGACCCATGCCAAACTAGTTTGAAACACGATGGCTTGCAGCATCAATCGCTTCGTTTTGAATTCGCGGCGCATCGCCGCGATCGAAGCGACGCATGGCGCCGAGAAAAGATTGAACACGATGAAGGCCAGTGCCGTCACCGGCGTGAAAAACCCGAACAAACCGCCCGCGGCGAAAATGGCCGCGCCGTCGGTTCCTTCGCTCGCCAAACCGGAAATGACGGCCATCGAGGCGACGACGTTTTCCTTGGCGATCAGCCCTTGTAAGGCCGCCACGGCCGCTCCCCAGGACAAGTTGCCGCCGAGCATCGGGTAAAACAGCCAACTGATCAGACTGCCGATCCCGGCCAGCATCGACCGGCTCGGATCGACCCCGTATTCGAAACGCCACGAGAACGAAGCGAGAAGCCAAATCATGACGCTGCTGAGAATGATGATCGAACCGGCCCGCTTGATGAATTCCCACGTCTTGTCAAAGACGTCGCGCAATAGGTAGACCGGATGCGGGAGATGGTAATCAGGTAACTCGCTGATGAAGGTCCCGGGCTTTTGCTTGAAAAAGCGCCGTTTGAGCAAGAAGGCCGAGAGGACGATGACGGCGATCGCCAGGAAATACATGCCGAAGGATACAAGTCCGGCGTAACGCGGGAAAAAGAAACCGGCGAACAAGGCAATGATCGGCAATTTGGCCGAGCACGGAATAAACGGCGTCAACAAAATCGTCAGATTGCGTTCGGAATCATGCTCGATTGACCGGCTTGACATAATCGCCGGCACGGAACACCCGCTGCCGACGATGAATGGTATCAGGCTGCGACCGCTGAGGCCGAGGGCATGGAATACGCGGTCGAGGAAAAAGGAAATGCGGGCGATGTATCCCGTCGTCTCCAGCAACCCGATGATCAAAAACAAAACGATCAATTGGGGCACGAACACCAAAAGCGAAGTTGCCCCGCCGAGGACACCGTCGATCACCAGCGAGATTGCCCAGGGACTGGCGCCCCAAGCCGAAAACGAAGTGGCGATGACGGCGTTTAATTTGCCAATCAGGTAAGTGATGCCGTCGGCCGTCAACTGACCGATGAGACCAACGCTGACAAAGTACGTCAAAAACATGATCACGGCGAAAATCGGCAATGCGAAAATCTTGTGTAAGAAGACACGATCGAGTTTTTCCGACAGCGAATGGCGCATCGGAATGGCGATGATGGCTTTCTTCGTGATTGCCTCGATCAAACGATAGCGCTCGTTGGCGAACATCTCGACGGCATCAAGGCCGTATTTATCGGCCAGCCTGGCGACGGCCGTGGTCAACCCGGACGGCTTCAAATAGGTTAGCAAATGGTCGTTTTCCAGCAATTTGACGGAAACGAAGCGCCGATGGCGGCTTTCAAGGCTCGCTTCGAGCGTTTTGATTTCGTCTTCGATGGCGGCGGGGAAAACGGGCTGCGGTTTCCGCTTGACGAATTCGTTGTTGACGATGGCGTTTTTAAGCTCATCGAGCCCGACGTTGCGCTTGGCAGAGATTGGAAAAACAAATACGCCGAGGCTTTTTTCCAGTTGGCGATGATCGACCTTAAGTCCTTTTTTAGCCAGACTGTCGGACATGTTCAAGACGACGACGACCGGTATGTCGAGTTCCATCAACTGCGTCGTCAGATATAGGCTCCGTTCGATTGAGGTGGCGTCGACGATGTTGACGATGACGTCGATGTCCTCGTTGAAGAGCGCCGACCGCGTGATTTCCTCGTCAGCGCTATAAGGCGAAAGGGAATAGACACCCGGCAAATCGAGCACCTCGATGTCGGCGTCGAGCCACATGCCGGCCTTGCGCTCGATGGTAACCCCGGGCCAATTGCCGATTTTCTGGTTCGTGCCGCAGAGTAAATTGAAAAGCGTCGTTTTTCCGCTGTTCTGGTTTCCGGCAAGGGCGATGCGCATCAGGCGACGACCTCGATGTCGATGTTGGCCATGTCGGCGCGGCGCAAAAGCAATTCATAACCGCGCAGACCGATCCCGACGGGATCTCCAAGTGGAGCAATTCGTTTTATGGTGACTGTGACGCCGCTGGTGATGCCCATGTCGAGCAGGCGCCGGCGCCGCGCCGGATCGTCGGCATGGAGGGCGATGACTTTAGCTTTTTGACCCAAGACGAGATCGCTCAGGTGCCCGGAGGCGCCAACGGCGAGTTTCGGTTTCATCACGACCTTTTTCATACAGACACTACATTAGATGACTAATTCATATTAGTCAAACGAAACAATAAAAAAAGGAAGCCGTCGCTTCCCTTCAATATCGTAACAACGCTTAACTCGGAAATCCGAACAGGATGAAGAGCCCCAACAGCACGAGCGCGAAAACAAGAAGGGCGCTCATCCAGCCGATGAAATTGCTTTGGTGGGCTTCGCCGCTCCATTCCGGAGCCTGTCTCTTTTCGCCGATCTCGTTTTTTTTCATATTTGATTCTCCTATACGTTGCGCGGCAAAGCGTCATATTCGTAGGCGGCGATACCTCGCGGTTCGACATGTACTCGCCAAACGGAGCCGTGTCCGAAGTGCGCTTCGCTATCCGCCATAAATTGCTTGGCTTGGGCGGCGGGGATGATTACCAAGATTGTACCAGCAAATCCGCCACCGTGGACGCGATAAGCGCCATTTTTGACTTTTTCACTGCAAAAAGCCAGTCCTTTTTGGAGTTTGGACTCGTCATCGCCCGCAAACGTGATGTTTTCGAGCAGGGTTTCGCTGCTGCGGCCACTGGCGTTGATCCATTTCAGGAACGACGCTTCATCGGTTTTCTCAAGTGCGTATTTGGCGAGGCGGACGCGCTCGCATTCGGAAAAGAAATGCAAGGCGCGGTTCACGGCCCGGATGCCGTATTTGTCAGCGAGGCCGATGACTTCCCGATTGAACGTTTCGGGCGCGACGTCGATAAGGCGCGTCCGCCCGAAATGCGCGGCAATCGTCCGCATCTCTTCCTTGACCAAAGCGTAATGACTGGTTAAATCGGTATGGCTGCCGCCGGTGTTGACGATGAAAAAGGCGAGCTCGGGAAACGGGAACGGCACGGCTTCGACCAACGGTTCGCTTGGATCGGCGAATTCGACATAGTTAACGCCGCCGAGGGCGATGCCGATCTGGTCGAGAAGTCCCGACGGTTTCCCAAAATAATGGTTCTCGGCATATTGGCCGACGCGCGCCATCTCGACGCGGTCGATGGCCCCATCGTTATACAAGTGGTTATGAATGTTGGCCATTAGGAGTTCAAAGGCGGCGCTCGAGGAAATGCCGGATCCCGGCTTGATGTCCGAATTCATGACGACGTTGAGCCCGCCGGTGCGGTAGCCGAGGGCGCGCAAACGGACACCGACTCCGCGGATGAGGGCGCTTGCCTGCCCGTATTCTTCGACGCGGATGCCCTCGTCGCTCAAATCAATCTCGATGCGCGGATATCCTTCCGACAACAGCACGACTTTGCCATCGCCGCGGCGCGACACGGCTGCCATCATGAAAAGGTCGATGGACGCCACGAGCACGGAACCGCCTTGATGGTCGGTATGGTTGCCGATGATTTCAAGGCGTCCGGGACTGACGATAAAATGGCTCGGAGACGCTTGGAACTGCTCGCGGAAGGTCTGGCTGAGCTTGAGCGCCCGCTCGGTCATCCCAACGCCTCTTTGATGAAACGGGTCAACCCGGCTTGACCATTGGCATCGTGCTTGAATACGGCGGTGTCGATCAAGATTGCCTGGCATGTACGGTTGACGAAAGTGGTGACTTCCTTGCGCAAATCATCCTCGCGGTTGTTGTAGATGAATTGGATCATCGGCTGATGCGGCGCCAATTCCGGATGCCGTTCGACGATCTGGGCCGGCTTATAGTCGTCCTTGAGTTCCTCTTCGATCAGCATCAGCTGCCGTTTGAGCCGCGCCGGAAGAATGAACAGGCCGCCGGCCTCGATCAAACCGATGCCTTCCGATTTGATGTGGTGGTATTCGGGATGGGCATGGAAAATGCCTTCGGGATAACGTTTCGAGCGCCGGTTGTTGCGCAAGATGACATAAAGGAAAAATTCGCCTTCCTCGAGACGCATCAGCGTCGTCGCCGTGTTATGGGGTTCCTCGGTTTGCGCCAAGATGTCAAGGGTGGGATCGGAGTAAGTCCGCCAGGCCTTGATAACGGTCAGCGCGGCGTCAAGCAGCGGTTCCTTCGCCCGGCTTTTGAAAAGAAAAGCCGTATTGAACCAATTAAGGACGTGGCAGGTGACGCCTTCGGTCTTGAGCGGCACTTCATAAGCCGGCCGCGCGTGCATCAGCGGCAATAAATGCGCGCCCCCTTGGAAATGCTCGTGGTTGAGAATCGAACCTCCGACGAGCGGCAAATCGGAATTGGATCCGATGAAAAAGTGCGGAAACTGGACGATAAAGTCGAATTGGCAGGCAAGCGTGTCGCGATCGACGACCATCGGCCGATGGATTTTGTCGATGACGATGCAGTGGCGGTCGTAGTACACATACGGCGAGTATTGGAAAAACCACGGTTGCCCGTTCAACGTCACGTCGGCCGTCCTTAAGTTCGTACGGTTGGGATGGTCGTCGCGGCCGTAATAGCCAACGTTCTCGTAACATAAGACGCATTTGGGGTAACCGTTCGGTTCCGCTTTCACGAGCTTGGCGATGTCCTCGTTCCGTTTCTCGGGTTTCGACATGTTGATCGTGATTTCCAAAAAGTTGTCGCCTAAAGGAGCGACCCAATGGATGTTGGTGTCCACGAACGTCTTTTTGATATAGTCGTTTTTGATTTGGAGGTTATAAAGATAGTCGGTCGCCTGACGCGGATTGATCTGATGCAAATGCCAGAACCGGGTGTTGACGGCGCTCGGAGGCGGCGTCAGCGTGCCGATGACGGTTCCCACGAGACGATCGGTTTCCGATGGTGAGACGATGTTATGTTCCGCGATGAATGCCCGCAGTTCCTCGAGCAGGGTGTCGGGCACGGCAAGTTGCCTCAAAGAAGTGTCCTCGCACGGAGTCACTTCGTGGCTGTCGAGCTTCAAAAGCTCGAGCACGCGGTTACGGACGTAAACGACGTCTTCCGCGACTAAATCAAGTTGGAGTTGGGCGTAGCGGACAAGCTTATCGATGATGTGCGCCATGGTTTGATTTTACCATAAAAAAATTAAGGCGGCATGCCGATTAAGGCAGGAGCCCGAAGGACAGGCGGATGTGGTGGCGGTACGTCGCTTCCGGCTCGAGGATGTAACTGTCGAATTCCGTCGGGACATATTCGGGTTCGATGGCGACGCCGGCGTAGCGGTGGTCGCTTTGGCCGCTCCGGAGCGGGCGTCCGCTCGGATAATTGTCGGTGTAGACGTTGACGGCCGGATAATCGCCCGTCATCGTCAAAAGACGGCCGCTGACCGGATCGGAAAGGGTGATGGCGACGCTCTCGCCGTTCGTGCGGAACGTATGGTCGTAGCCAAACGCCTTGCTATCTTGCAAATACCGTTCGTCGAGATGCGTCCCGATGGTTTTCGGACTCCGGAAATCCATGATTTTGGTGACCGGCAGCTTCTGATTTAGAATCAACTCGGCATCGATTTCATGGAAAAAGGGCGCGTTGAGCGTCATGACGTGCTCGCGGACATCGCGCTTGACATCGCCCGACAAGTTGAAGTAACTGTGGTTAGTCAAATTTACCGGTGTCGGAAAATCCGTCTTGGCTTCGTACTCGATCAGCACTTCGTTTTTGGCGTCGTCGAGATGATAGGTGACGACGAATGTCACCTGCCCGGGATAGCCACCTTCGCCAAACGGGCTGATATATTTGAATTGGACCGAGGTCGTGGCCCCGAAATCGAGCAGTTTGAACTGAAACAGCTTGAAGGCCAACGAATGGCGACCGCCGTGAAGCGTATGTTTGCCGAACGTGCCTTCAAGGGCGTAGCTCTCGTGGTTGATTTTGATCATCGAGTTCGGGAGACGCCCGGCCGTCCGGCCGATCGTCTTGCCGAAATACTGGGTCGCGAAAAAGTATTCCTCAATGTCCGCGAACGTCAAGACGACGTTTTCGCTGGCGCCGTTTTTGTCTGGTGCGTACAGGGCGACGATTCCCGCCCCGAAATTGCATAACTCGAGCCGGAGGCCGCCCTTGTTTTCCAATTTGATCAAGACGGCTTTGTCGATCGTCAAAGGGATGATGTCAATGGTCATGTTCTAACAAAAACCAGGCAACGCCTGGTTCTCTTTCTTACGGTTTCGGTTCCGCGGGAGGAGTGTCTGGCTTGGCCTCGGGTCGCGGCGCCGGCTTTTCCTCTTTCGGGGCGGCGACGACTTTGGCGGGACCTTCCTTCGCGGCGGCTTTCTTGGCTTTGAAATAACGGTAGACGATGCGCCGCACCTCGCGGGCGGGGTACTTGATGACGTTGCCGGCGACATCGGTGACGTAGCCGTACACCGGGGCGACCCAAATCTTGCCGTCATTGTGTTTCTCAATCAAATCCTGTAGCATTTTGGCCTCGATTTCCAATTTGATGAAATCGCGGGACGTGATGATCAGTTTGATATCCTTGGGCAATTTCTCGTTTTTGATGTAGGTCTCGAAGAAGTCGACGGAATTGCTCCGGTAGAAAAAGCCGAAACTGAGGACGCGGGCTTCGTTGACGTTGTTGTTGAAGACCATCAACTCAAACTTTTCCTCGCCCGTCAGCGGCTCGACCGTATGTTTGCTCTTGACGGCAAACTTCTTGTTGGAGAAATAGCCGGTAACCGTGTATTGCATGATCAGCAAGACGACGACGGCGGCGAAGATGAGGACGCCCAAGACGGTGCTGATGACAATAAGAACGTCGGAAATATTCGAAGTGAATACGAACATATAACCTACCTCCACTTTTTAAATTTTATCAAAGGACAAGCTCTAATACTATAGGAGCTTGGCGATTTCTTCGTTCAATTCCTCAGGTTTGACAGCCGAGTCGAAGCGGGCGCTGACCGTTCCGTCCCTGGCAATCAGAAACTTTGTGAAATTCCAGCGGATCGGAGCCGTGCTGATGCCGGCGTGACCAGCTTTGAGATATTGGTAAAGCGGGTTCGCGTTCTTTCCGTTGACGTTGATTTTGCTGAACGTTTCGAATGTCGTGTGGTACTTGAGCGAGCAGAATGCCGCGAGCTCCTCGTCGCTTTCGGGCGCTTGGCCGGCGAATTGGTTGCACGGGAAATCGAGGATTTCAAATCCGCGGTCATGGTATTTTTCGTAGAGTTTCTGCAATCCTTCGTATTGTTTCGTGAAGCCGCAATGGGTGGCCGTGTTCACGATGAGGAGGACCTTGCCTTGGTATTTTTCGAGGCTGACCATCTCCCCTTTCGTCGTTTTGACCGAAATGGCGTAAATCGACATAAGTTTCATTCCTTTCCTTGAAGCAGCCGGTACACTTGGGCGTAGCGCTTTTGGTCCCACATGGCGGGAACCGGATAGAATGGGTAGGCCTCTTTAAAGGCGCGCGTCGCCAGCAGCGGGATTCTGTCGGTCTCGATTAAGTGTCCGAAACTGTTCTTGATGTCCATTTTATCATTGAGTCCGGAAATCCAAGCGATAAACGCTTCGGCTTTTTGAGCGCTGGAGTCCGTCGGATTGCCTAAAGCGAGGACGTCGGCAAGCTGGGCCAACTTTTTGTGGGCCGGGCGCCCGATTTCGCGCAGGACAAGCGGCAAAAGGATGGCGCTGGCCAATCCGTGGGGGATGCCATAGACGCCGCCCAGCTGGTAAGCCATGGCATGGACAAGCCCGGCGCCAGCCCGGGCGCCGGCGACGCCGGCCTCCAAGGCGGCTTCCTGCATGTTCCGGCGTGCTTCGACATCATCGGGTTGAACGTAGGCTTTCAACAAATTGGCCATCGTCAGCCGCACGGCTTTAAGTGCGGCGGCTTTGGTCGTTTTCGTATTCGCCTGTCCAATGAAGGCTTCGACGGCAAGCGCAAGGGCGCTCATTCCCGCATAAGCCGTGGCCTGCGGCGTGATCTTAAGTGTCAAATTGACGTCCAGAACGGTGAATTCCGGGATCAGGCGCTGGTCGGTGATTGCAAACTTCTCCTGCGTCGAACTGTCGGCGATGACGGTCGTGGCCGTCGCTTCGGAACCAGGACCGGCTGTCGTCGGGACGGCGATCAAAAGTGTTTTCCGCCGTTTCACCCTGAAAAAGCCGCATAGAGCGGTAATCGTTTTGCGCGGTTGCGCCAAGCGCGCGGCCACGCCTTTCGCGCAGTCGATCGCGGCGCCGCCGCCAAAACCGATGACGGCTTGGCATTGCGTGTCCTTATAACGTCCGAGGGCGTTTTCGACGTTGGCGATTGTCGGATGTTCCCCGGTTTCGGTATACACAGTTACATGTTTATCCTGGCCGTAAAGCCGGGTCAGGGCTGTTTCGTGAAGCCCGACCGCGACGACGCCGGGTTCGGTCACGAATAAAATGTTTTGGATGTGATGGTAATCGAGGATGTCGAGCAAAGCGTCGCCGACGCTTTTGGTGACGACGGTGTCCGGACGCGGAAAATCCAAAAAGAAGCTGACGCCGCGCCAAGCCAATTGGGTCGCGCGTGCATATGACTTCCGCAACAAATTCACAGATACCGTTTCCTTCTCAGCCCATGGCGTGTTTTCGACGTCATGATTTTTTCGTAATACCAGCGGTGGATATCGCCGATCGTCGCTTCGATCGGCCGCGTTTCATAGCCTAGTTCGGCGCTGGCTTTGCCATGGTCGAAATGGCCGTTTGAGCTCGTCGTGTAAAGCGAATAGGGCGTGAATAGCGGCCGGCTCCCCCAAACCTTGGCATGGGCTTCGATGAATGGGGCAACCATCTTGGCAATCCATAACGGCATCGCTTTGGGAACTTTCAACTTGGCAATTACCGCCATAATCGTGATCATTTCCTTAATCGTGATATAGCGACCCGTCAATAAATAAGTCGACGCTGGCATAGCCCGTTCGTAGGCGCGGATGATCCCATGGGCAACGTCGCGGACGTCGACGAAATCATAGCCGCCTTTGATGATGGCCGGGAGTTTGCCGCCGAGGAAATCGTAGAACACCTGGTTCGTCTGCGAATGGGCGTAATCATCGGGTCCGATGATGCCCGAAGGATGGACGATGACGACGTCAAGCCGGTCGCGGTAGGACAGGACGAGCCTTGAAGCGATTGCTTTCGATTTGGCGTAACTGCCGACGACTTTTTTCGGGTCGAAATCGGTCCGCTCGGCCTGAACGCGGCCATGTTGGGCTTCCGTCAGCGCGTGGACGCTGCTGACGTAGATGAAACGGCGGACGCCGGCCTTGACGCTCAAATCGAGAAGATTGCGGGTGCCGACGACGTTGGTCCGATAGAGTTTGCGGAACACTCCGAGCATCGTCGAGATGACGGAGGCTGTGTGGATAACCACGAGCGTTTCGTCGCGGCCATGGGCGAAGGCCGCTTTGATCGATTCTTGCGATTGGAGATTGCCTCTTACGAGTTCGACCGGGAAATGAAACCGTTCGTCGCTCAAATCCTTGGGATGGATGAGCGCTCTGACGCGCGCCCCCTTTTCAAGTAGCTGGCGCACCAAAACGTTGCCGAGGTGCCCAAACGCCCCGGTTACCAGAAAGATCGTTTTGTCGTCGTAAAAGTTGGTCACTATAGTTTAATTATAAACTAAATAGGCGGCGTTAGAAAAATTAAGCCCTAAAGATTGTAGGCGTCATAGATGGGCGAAAGCGGCAACCCCTTCTCGATGTGGTCGATGACTTGCGCCAGCATCGGGGCAATCGAGATGACCTCGACGCCGGGAATGTCTTGATGTTCGATCGTGTCGGTGATCGTCAATTCTTCGATTGGCGATTTTCTGATCGCGGCGAGGGCATCGCGCGAGAAAACGCCATGGGTGGCGTAGCCCAAAATCGTCCGGGCGCCCTCGCGCTGCAATAAGGAGGCCGCGGCCGTCATCGTGCCGCCGGTGTCGACGATGTCGTCGACCACGATGGCGATTTTTCCTTTGACTGACCCGATGAGGGCACTGACTTCGGCCTGGTTGGGAGCCGGCCGCCTTTTGTCGACCAAAGCGAGCGTCGAGTGCGGTAATAGCGAGGCCAGATCGCGTGCCCGCAATGCCGAGCCATGGTCGGGAGAAACAACGACTACGTCGGCTAAATCGATGTTCTTCTCATCGAATTTCTGGCGAATGTGGTGGCCAAACATCGGTAAGACGGACATGATTTCGACCGGGACGGCGAAGAAACCTTGGATCTGGAGCGTATGAACGTCGACGGTGATAATGCGCTTGATGCCGGCGGCGGTTAAAAGATCGGCGATAAGCTTGGCCGTGATCGGCTCGCGCGGCCGTGCCATCCGGTCCTGGCGGGCATAGCCGAAATAGGGGATGATGACGTTGATTTCGTGCGCGGACGAGCGTTTGAGGGCATCGGTGAAAATCAGCACTTCCATCAGGTTTTCGGTCACCGGCGGACATGTGCTTTGGATGATGTAGACATTGGCGTCGCGCACCGATTCGAGGCTGCGGACCATGATCTCGCCGTCGGCGAAATGCATCACTTCGACCGCGCTTAACGGCAAACCAAGCTTAAAGGCAATCTGCGCCGCCAGACGTTTCGAGGAAGTCAGCGAGAATAGCATCACTTTGCGGTTCATAACGGTTCCTAAGCCAACGTCAAGATGGCCCTTTTCATTTTTATAATAGGCGTCGTCAGGCACGATATGGCTCGTAAGCCAAGCGAAAACCCGGCGTAGTATTTATCATATCATCATTTGCAGCCGTCATCGACAACAGGGACATCGGCTAGCGCCGTTTATGCTGATTGTTGCAGCGTTAAAAAGCCTCGTGTGGTATATTTAATTAAGAAAAATGGTATTACGCGCATGAAGTCTTTGTGGCAGTCATCGCCCGAAAAACGCTCATTGGCCATCAGTCTGATCGTGTATGCGGTCGGCATCGTGGCCTTAATCCCGTTCGCCTTTTTTAACGGTTGGTATTATCTTTTGACGGGATGGGTCCTCGGCATGGTCATCAACCTCGCCAATTACGCGCTCATAATCTATCAAGGTCACTTAATCAAAGCGGCGGCGACGGAAGGCAAAGGCGCCGGTCTTTTGCCGGCTTTGTATGTCATCCGCTTCGCCTTGTATGCCGGCGGATTGGTCCTCGTCGGCATTCTCCATAACAACGGCTTGGACTATTTCAACGTTTTCACGGTGTTCGGGGCTTATTTAGTCATCGCCGCGGTCATCTTCCTATCAGGTATGTTCGCTAAAAAAGCGAAGGATCCTGTCAAATGAAGCCGCTCGTCCAATCGACGTTGGAAGGGTTCCCCGGCGAAATCTACAGCTCGCTGATCGTCCTTTTTATCATCTTCGTCATTTGCCTCGTCGTCTATTTCAAAGTCCGGAAGACCGATCCTTTGGCCAAGCCGAAAGGCATCGTCCACCTGGCCGAACTTTTGGTGACGACGATCGACGGCATGGTCAAAAATTACATGGGTCCGAACCTCAAATTCCTCGGCGGTTATTTCACGGCCGTCGCCATGTACGTCTTTCTCGGTTTCATCTTCGGGCTCGTCGGCCTTCCTTCGCCGATCACCTACCTCGTCGTCCCGCTGATCTTCGCTTTGCTGACCTTTCTTTTCATCCATGGCGTCGCCATCTATCACCAGCGTTGGAAGTACTTCAAGCGCTACACGGCTCCGGTCGTCTTTTTCCTGCCGATCAACCTGATCACGATGTGGGCGCCGCTATTGTCGCTCAGTTTCCGTATGTTCGGCAACGCTTTGGCCGGATGGGTCCTGATGACGATCATCTACGACGCGCTCCAAAAACTGTCGTCTCTTATCTTCGCTTTTTTGCCATTCGGCCTGAACACCGTGTTCATCGTTCCTTTCATCGCCAGCTGGCTCCATATCTATTTCGATCTGATTTCGGCGTTCATCCAAACGATGGTCTTCATCACGCTTTCGATGATTTTCATCGGCCAGGAAGTGCCGGAGGCGGAACCCAAGCCCGAACCTGTCGCGGTCGCCCGCGAGGTATAAAAGGAGAGACATCATGCTATTACAGATTTTGCAATTCCTGACGACGACGATCGACATGAACCGCGGCCTCGTCGCCGTGGGCGCCGGCCTCGCCATCGGCATCGCCGGAGCCGGTTCGGGCATCGGCGAAGGGCTCGTCTGCTCGAAAGCCATCGAAGGCATGGCCCGCAATCCCGAAGCCGCCAACCAACTCCGTTCGGCGATGATTCTCGGCTGCGCCCTCGACGAGACGACCGGCATCTACGGTTTGCTTGTCGCCATCCTCTTGATTTTCTTCCTGGGTTAATCGGATCGATTGCATCATGCGTTTATCCCATTTTTTCACGGGAAGCCCGTTTTCGCCTGAGGACATCATCAACAAGCTGATCCCCAACGGCATTTGGCCGGTGATCACGCAGCTTTTGACGACGATCGTCTTGATCATCATCGTCCAAAAACTGCTGTACAAGCCCGTCCGTGGCATGCTCGACAAACGGGCCGCCCACATCAAACGGCATATCGAGGAAGCCGAACGCGACCAGAAATTGGCGGCTGGGCATCTTTCCGAAGCCGAACGGCAAGTCCAGACGGCCAAGACGCAATCCCAATTAATGCTTAAGGAAGCCCAGGAAGCCGGGGCGACGACGAGAAACGAAGCCCTCGAAGAAGCCAAGGAAACGACGCGGCGCATGAAACTCCAAGCCGACGAGGATATTCGGAAGGCCCGCGACCAAGCCGCGGACGACATCCGGCGCGAGATTGTCGACGTCGCCATCGAAGCCAGCAAACGCGTCTTGGAACGCGAACTCGTGAAGAAAGACAACGAAAAAGTCGTCGACGATTTCGTGAAGGAGCGGCTTAACTGATGGACGGATTGGCGAGTAGATACGCTTTGGCGCTTCTTAAACTGGCCTTGGACGACAAAGCCGTTTCCGTGTACAAGGAATGGCTGACGGCCATCGACAAGACCGCCGAAACCGAGCCGGATCTCATCGACTATCTGCAATCGGCGTTTGTCCCCGAAAGCGATAAGGACGCGTTGATTGAACGCTTGTGCGCCGGGGCTCCGGCTTATGGCGCCAATTTCCTGAAATTGCTCGTGGCCAAAAAACGCGTCTTGTATCTCCATCCCATCAAGAAAGAATTCGTCCGCCTGGCCAATGATGTCTTAGGCGTCAGGCAAGGCGTCGTCTATACAAGGGAGCCACTCTCGGAAAAAGAATTGGCCGCCATCAGCGACACGCTCGCTCGCAAACTGAAAACCGACGTCGAGCTCCATAACGAAATCGACGACCATTTGCTCGGCGGGTTCAAGATCACGATACAAGGACAAAGTTTCGATTACTCCATGAATGAAAAACTCCGGTTGTTAAGCAAACAAATGTTAGAAAGAGGCGATGCGCATGCGGATTAACGCCAACGAAATCTCATCATTGATCAAGGAACAGATCAAGCAGTTCCGCCATCAATACAAAGCCGAGGACATCGGCAAGGTCATCAGCGTCGGTGACGGCATCGCCCTCATTTACGGACTCGAAAACGCGATGCTGAACGAACTATTGCTGTTTCCGGGCGACGTCTACGGTCTCGTCTTGAACCTTGAGGAAGAACACGTGGGCGCCGTTTTGCTCGGCGCCGACCACGCCATTAAAGAAGGCGACATCGTCAAACGGACGCGGGAAGTCGTCGAAGTTCCGGTCGGCACCGGGCTCAAAGGCCGCGTCGTCAATGCCTTGGGGCAACCGATTGACAATCTCGGACCGATCCCTTTCAGCAAGAAACGCCCGGTCGAGCGGATTGCTCCCGGGGTCATGAAACGCGAGCCGGTCAACGTCCCGCTCCAAACGGGCATCATGGCCATCGACGCCATGATTCCGATCGGACGCGGGCAGCGCGAACTATTGATCGGCGACCGCCAAACCGGCAAGACGGCCATCGCCATTGACACCATCATCAATCAAAAAGACGAAAATGTCCTGTGCGTCTACGTCGCCATCGGACAGAAGAACTCGACCTTGGCCAACATCGCGGAGAAGCTCCGGGAAACCGGGGCCATGGCCTACACGACCATCGTCAGCGCCAGCGCCAGTGAGTTGGCGGCGCTGCAATGGCTAGCCCCGTATAGCGGCTGCGCCATGGCCGAAGAATGGATGGAACAGGGCAAAGACGTATTGATCGTCTATGACGATTTGAGCAAACACGCCGTCGCTTACCGTACCTTGTCGTTATTGTTGCGACGGTCCCCGGGACGCGAAGCGTTTCCCGGCGACATCTTCTATCTTCATTCACGCCTACTCGAACGGGCTTGCAAATTAGCGCCGGAGTACGGCGGCGGCTCGATTACGGCTTTACCGATCATCGAGACCCAGGCCGGCGACAACTCGGCCTACATCCCCACCAACGTCATTTCAATCACCGACGGGCAGATTTTCCTATTGACCGATTTGTTCAATGCCGGACAACGTCCGAGCATCGACAGCGGCCAATCGGTTTCCCGCGTCGGCGGGGCCGCTCAAATCGGAGCCATGAAGCAAGTCGCCCGCGCCCTCAAAATCGAATTGGCCAACTACCGCGAGCTCTTGTCGTTCGCCCAGTTCGGATCCGACCTCGACATCAGCACGCGCAAGGTCTTGAGCCACGGCGCGATTCTGATGGAATTGCTGCGGCAAAACCAATACGAGCCGAAAAGCGTCGATTGCCAAATCATCGAACTTTTCGCTGCCCAAAATAAATTTTTGGAAGACGTCCCAATCAATGAAATCAAGCCGCTTTTGCGGGCTTTTTACGACCATGTGCGCGTCAAGCACGCGTTCATCATCGAGGAAATCCGCCAAGTCAAGAAACTGAGCGAAGCGAACTTAACGAAACTTAAGAACATCGCCCGCGCGTTTTTCGCGTCCGAAGGCTGATCAAGATGGCCAAAGGTCTCCCGGTTCTAAAACGGCGCATATCTTCCATCAAGGCGACCAAGAAGGTCACCAAGGCGATGGAACTTATCGCCACGACGCGTCTCAAGACATGGAAGGACATCATGGCGCAGACGCGCCAGTACACCGACGCCCTCCTTGACATCGTGCGTCACCACTTGACGGTGACGGAATCCCAAGAATTGCCGCTCTTTTCAGAGAACGAAGGGATGCCTTCGCTTCACATCGTCATTACCTCGAGCCTCGGGCTCTGCGGCAGTTACAACTACAACGTCTACAAATACGTCGAAGCCAACCTTCCCCTCGAGGATGAGCTCATCGTCATCGGTGAAAAGGGGATGCGTTACTACCGCCAAAGCGGGCGTCGCGTGCGCACCGGCCACGTCCAACTCCTGAAGATGGACGACGCCGACATCCGCCACCTGGCCAAATTCGTTTATGAGCGCTTCCTTGAAAAAGCCTATGCCCGCGTGACCGTCGTCTACACCCGCTTCATCAACAGCCTGCAGACGGTGCCCGAGTCGTTGACGTTATTGCCGCTGAAAGCGACAAAGGCCGCGCCCATAACCGGTTACGGTCCCTTGATTGAGCCCTCGGTCACCGAAGTCCTGGCCAACCTCGTGCCGTTTTACCTCAACAACGTCATCTACGCCAAGCTGACGGAATCAATCGTGTCCGAACAGTCGGCGCGCCGCCTGGCGATGGAAAAAGCCAGTGACAATGCCGACGAGCTGATCGACGAACTGCAGTTGGTCTTCAACAAGATGCGCCAAGCCGCCATCACCCAGGAAATCGCCGAGATCCTCGGCGGCTCGGGCCAATAGGAGAATACATGCATGAAAGATAATCTCAACATCGGGACCATCGTCCAAATCATCGGGCCGATCATCGACGTCCGTTTTTCGGAAAAGAAACTGCCGCCGCTATTGACGGCGCTGGAGATCAAACGGAGCGAAGGACATTCGCTCGTGGCCGAAGTGGCCCAGCATGTCGGCGACGACATCGTGCGCGCCGTGGCCATGGGTCCGACCGAAGGGCTCGTCCGTGGCATGGACGTCGTGAATACCAATGCCCCAATCACCGTTCCCGTCGGCGATAAGACGCTCGGCCGCATGTTCGACGTCCTTGGTCGGACAATCGACGGATTGCCCGACGACTTCGACGACGCTCCGCGCCGCCCAATCCATCGGGAACCGCCCCTATTCGCCGATCAGGCGACGAGCAAGGCCATTTTGGAAACCGGCATTAAGATCGTCGATTTGCTGTGCCCGTACGTCAAAGGCGGCAAAGTCGGCCTTTTCGGTGGAGCCGGCGTCGGCAAAACCGTCTTGATCCAGGAACTGATCCATAACATCGCCTTCGAGCAAAAAGGCATCTCCGTCTTCGCCGGCGTCGGCGAACGCTCGCGCGAAGGCAACGACTTGTACCGCGAGATGGTCGCCAGCGACGTCTTGAAGCAGACGGCGCTCGTGTTCGGTCAAATGAACGAACCGCCCGGAGCCCGTATGCGCGTCGGTTTGACGGCCTTGACAATCGCCGAATACTTCCGGGACGAAAAGAAACAGGACGTCCTCCTGTTCATCGACAACATCTTCCGCTTCTCGCAAGCCGGGAGCGAAGTGTCGGCTTTGCTCGGGCGCATGCCCTCGGCCGTCGGCTATCAGCCGACGCTGGCCACCGAAATGGGTCAGCTCCAGGAACGGATCACCTCGACCAAAGACGGCTCCATCACTTCGGTCCAGGCCATTTACGTCCCGGCCAACGATTTGACGGACCCGGCCCCGGCGGCGACGTTCGCCCACCTCGATGCCAAGACGGTCCTCGACAACCAAATCGCGGCCTTGGGGTTATACCCGGCCATCGACGCCTTGAACTCGAATTCGCAAGCGCTCGACCCGAATGTGGTCGGCGCCGAACATTACGACGTCGCCCGCAACGCCATCAAGATCCTCCAGCGTTATAAAGGCCTCCAGGACATCATCGCCATTCTCGGCATCGACGAATTGAGCGAAGACGACAAACTGACGGTCGCCCGCGCCCGCCGGATCCGCAACTTCTTCTCGCAGCCGCTGTTCGTGGCTGAGAACTTCAACGCCATTCCCGGCAAGTTCGTCAAAATCGCGGATACCGTCCGCAGCGTCAAGAAAATCATCGACGGCGAAGTCGACCATCTGCCCGAGCAGGCGTTTCTGTACGTCGGGACGATCGAAGACGTTTACGCTAAGGCCGGTAAATAACGGTTATGGCGATCCGTTTGACGATTCTGACGCCGCGCAAGAAGTTTTTCGAAGGCGAGGTATCCTTGATCACCCTCCGGACGATTGCCGGCGAAATCGGCATTCTGCCGGACCATTACCCGCTGATTTCAGTCGTCAAGACTGGCTCGCTCCATATCAAAATCGGCGACAAGGTCCATTATTTCGCGACCTCGGGCGGCGTCATTTCGGTCGAGAAAGGCAAACTCGTGCTGCTTCTGGAAACGATCGAACGGCCCGAGGACATCGACATCAAACGGGCCGAAGAGGCCAAAAAAAGGGCCGAAGCCCTGTTGAAGCAGCAAAGCGGGGAAATTGACGTCCTGCGCGCCCAAGCGGCGCTCAGCCGCGCTCTCAACCGCATCGAAGTCTATAACAAATACAAAGACCTTTAAAACGACATCGTGCCCGGTTTCGGTTTGCCGCAACCCAAGCACACCGACCGGTAATAGGTATTGTAACGGCCGCATGAGCAGCGCCAGCTTCCGGGTTCGCCCTGATGCCCAACGCGCTCGGCGGCTTTTTGCGTGAGATCCTGACGCGTTTTCTTCACGGCGGTGTATAAAAGCAGTGTCGCTGCGCCGACGGCCGCCAGCGTTCCTAGAGAGATAAAAAAAGGAAGGCCTAAGCCGATTTTGATCAGCAATCCGATCGTCGATCCGGCGAGGGCAACCATCAGAAAAGCGCCGATTTTGACGCATATCTTCAATACGCGAAGTTGTTGGACTTTGGTCACGTAGCCGCGTTCCGTTTCGGATAATTGAACGCCATATGGCTGAAGGCGAGGAACATCACCCCGAAATGCCACGGAAGGTTAAGCAGGAAATGGAAGACGCTGACCGGGTTGAACGAAGCCTCGATGACCCCTAGGCCGGTGAACAGCAATGCGATACCGAAAACGAAGATAGACAAAAGCGGGGCTGACGGCAGTTGATTGTAGATCCAAAAGATGAGATTGACGAGCAAGAGGGTGACGAGAGCCATCATCAGCATCATCGCGACATTGAGCTCATTGCTTTGCATGATGACGACACCGAGGAATTCAAAGGCGACGAAGGCGATGACGAAGGCAAGAGCATAGAAAAGGCGTCCGCGGCGCGCGGCTTTGATGTTGATGTGAACGGCCAATAAAGCCTGAGCGGCGATCAATAGAGCGTAACCGACGTAAAGCAGCGTCGGCCCGTTTGGCAAAAGAAACGCCAGACCAATTCCGTTAATGAGGGTGAAAATCTTGAAGAACAGGTCTTTATTAATGTTTTTGAAATCGATGAGCCAATAGGAAAGGCAAAGGAAGTTGACGATGCCGCACGTCACGACGTTCGGGATTTGGCGAAAAAAAGCGCCGAATATAATGACGACGGCAATCTGGAGCAAGCTGATTGTCAGGTAAATGATCATATTATAACGGGGCGACGTTTTTCGTTTTCAAACATTCGTTGACCGACTCGAGATCGTATATTTTACGGCGGAGGCAAAACATGACGATGAGATCGAGATATTCGTAGGGGCGTATCGTCATCTCGGCTTCGCTGACGAGGTTGTAGGCGTCCATCTCCGACAGGCGCAGCGCTAAAAGGATTCGCATCAGGACGTAGGCCGGCGGTTTGAAGCCGGCTTCGGTCTTCAGTTTTTTGACGATGGCTTCGGGAGCTTTGCTTTTAGCCCATATTTCCTCGAACGGAATCTTCTTCTTGTTGTAGGAGCGCATCAGGAAAAAGAAGGTACCCTGATCGGCGCCGAACTCAGTAATCGCCATCGTCCGTTTGAGCCGCAGGCGCGCCTGGATTTTCAAGCGGCGCATCGTCTCGTCGACGTTGATCTGCTCATAATAGGCCGGCGAGTCGATCTCGATGTAGTTGAGGGCCAGATACGATTGAAGCGCTTCGAGCAATTGGCTGTCCATAATGATATCCTTATCCATATTTTATTACCGCGGCGGTATTTTGTAAGGGTTAAGCCACGCGATTTTGGTCAATGAAGGCCAAATGGTAGCGCATGATCTGGAAGAGCGAGGTCTGGAAACTCCGTTTCGTCAGCTTCAGGTTCTTGCCAAGCGTCGTCGAAGAGGCTTCGACGGTATACGGGAAGCCCGGTTCCTGCTTCAATTTGCTCGAAAGCGAACGATAGAGTCCCAGGCTTCCGACTTTGTGAGGCGTCGGTCCGACGATGACGCCGAGGTATTTGTCACGGCCGTTCTTGAGATAGTCGAAACTCGTACCGCGCAACTTGTCGTAATCGCGATGGGCGTAGTCGATCGTTCCGTGGGGCAAACCGAGTTCGTAAGCGAGCGTCTCCATTTCCTGGGGCGAGAGGAAACTCGGCCCGATGACGACAATCTTGCGATTTGAAAAGTAAGCGCGGAAACTGTCGTAGCCATCGCCTTTGTCGGGTTGTTGCGACACTTGGGCCGGTTCTACTTCTTTTTTGGTGGGCTCCGGTATCGGCGGAAATTCCGACAAACGCCGTTCGTATAGCGCGGCGACCGCGGCGACGGCTTGGCGGCGGTCGGCATCGTGATTGATCTCATAGGTGATTTTCTCATGGAACATTTCAAGTGGCGAAAAGGAACCGTCAAGTACGAGATGGCGGTCGAATTCACCCTCGTAGAACATCAGGAGCCATTGAATCGCCCCTTTTTCGTCAAGGGACGCGCTTTCGACGCGCCAATGGGTCAAATCGGGATCTGGTCTGGCGTCGTTGTATTCATCGGGATAATTACGCCGAAACACGTCGATGACGGCGGGTGGCAAACGCCCGTGGCCATTAGGTAATGACATTAGCGCCCGTTCGGCGTAGGCGAAAAGACCGCTCGGTCCCATCGCCTTGAAAAAGACGTTGCCGTTATTGATGTAATAACTCACCTCGTTCAGCTCGTCGGTCACCCGATGAAGGTTGACGACATGCGACGGGTGGAAATTTTTGTCGTCGTCGCGCAGTTTGCGGGCGTATTTTCGTTCGAGCGTCCGGTACTCGTATTCGCTGATCTTCAAATGTTGAAACAGACGCCCTTTGCCGCGACTGCCGGCTTCGATAAGGCGATATGGCGGCCTGGCGGTGATGGCGATGCGGTAATGCGACGCCTGAATCGAGCTTTTGCGATCCAAGACGACGGCAAAAATCTCATAATCGTCGTCATTGAGCAAAACGCCGGCCAGTTCCCAGTCTTCGATGTAGAAATCCTTGATCCGCTGTAGTATTTCGTAGCAAAAAAACGCGCTCTTGGCGAATATCTGGACGTTTTCGTCAATTGAAAAATCGTCGATATGGCGCAAGATGAAACGCTCGGCGTATTTGAATAACGGCGGCGGTCCCTGATAGCGTTCGAATGTGATCAGTGGCGGAAAATACATAAAGTTCGCGGTCTTTCCTTAAATTATAGGTTATCCAAAACCATTTTCCGAACTTTTATTTTCTTTAGCCCGGCGATGCCTTAATATATTCCCCATGGGAACCCTCATCAACGCCGGGGCCATCATTGTGGCCACCTTGCTGGGCATGCTTTTCAAACGGAGCCTCAACCAGCGACGGCAAGCCGTCGTCATGTATGTTTTAGGCTTCATTCTGCTTTTGATGAGTTTGTCGTGGTGGATGGCCGAAGTCCTATCGTTACGACAAAGCTCATCCTGGCTCGAGGTGACGATCGTCATCGTCATCGCGATACCACTTGGATGGTGGCTTGGCCATCGCATCGACATCGAGGGCAAGACGACGAGACTGCTGCAAAAAATCGAAACGAAATTCCATTGGCCGCCCCTGACGCAGGGATTCGTGACGGCGACGGTCATCTTTTGCACCGGGGCGATGGCCATCCTCGGCCCGATCCAAGACGCTATTAGCGGCAACATCGACACCTTGCTCGTCAAAAGCGCTCTCGACTTCGTCACGGCGATGATGTTGGCGAGCGGACTCGGCGTCGGCGTCATGTTCTCGGCCTTAAGCGTCCTTATTTACCAAGGCGGCATCACCCTGATGGCCGCGTGGCTGGCTCCGCTTCTGACGCCGGCGTTTATCAATGCCATCGGATTCATCGGCAATCTGATTATCGTCGCCATTGCCGTCAATTTCCTCGGATATCGCAAAATGAAGGTTGCCAACATGCTCCCTTCATTGCTCATACCGATCGTTTATTTCATCATGAGAGGCATCCTGTTAACAGGTTGACATCTCGGTTCGACATTTCTCAATCACTTCAAATATTAGTCATGCCTAAGGCATCTATGTATCATTTCAGCTGCCCGGGACGCTTTTCCTTCGTTTTGGGCGGGAAGCGGCGGTCATAGGCGGCGACTTTATCGTCATCAGCATGATAAACGTCAGGTTCGACGTGCATGCCGCGATAGGATTCAAGGTTGAGCGACGTCAACGGTTTGATCATGAAATAAGGGGCTGGGTCTTGAGGATCGATTTCACGCATGTGGATCCCTTTGTCGGAAGCTCGTATGAACCCAAACCGCGAATAATAAGCCGGGTCGCCGGTGATGCAGACCAATTGGTGCCCAAGGCGGGCGGCTTCTTTCAAACTATGATGGATTAATTTCGAGCCGATGCCACGCCCTTGGTAATCCGGAAGCACGGCGACCGGGCCGAACATGATCGTGGCACGTTGGCGGCCGTCTTTCGCAACTATATGCGATTTGGCATAAATGATGTGACCGACAAGTTTCCCTTCAAGCGTCGCGACGAAAGCCAAAGACGGAATGAACGCCGGATCTTGCCGCATTTTGTGGACGACGTAATGCTCAACGCATCCTGGTTGGTAAATATTCCAAAACGCCTCGCGGACGAGATGGGCGATTTCATCATAGTCGTCAGGTCGCTCCGACCTTATTTCAACGTCATCATTCATGGATG
>Ga0172371_10003054_pt1 | contig 26155 bp, 19 predicted proteins | sample Lak12m_FD_114543 | JGI IMG/M metagenome (GOLD analysis project Ga0172371, IMG submission 114543) | Freshwater microbial communities from Kabuno Bay, South-Kivu, Congo - kab_022012_12m | ecosystem: Environmental > Aquatic > Freshwater > Lake | place: Democratic Republic of the Congo: South-Kivu... | reverse complement strand
TAGTCTGTTTCATGTGGCGGGATCCTTAGCGTGAAGTAAAATTTGCTTGGAAATCGCCAGATTTCCGCTAGAATCCTGCCACACTACCCCCCTAAATCACCACACTATTCGTTATAGAGCCGGGATTGTAGAACTGTCCATGATCGGTTACACCGGGAGGCCGGCTTTTTCCCGAAAGCGTTCATAGGGGGTCTGCCACCTAGAGCTCCATGTGGCCGAGAGTAATTATAGAAGTTCTCCCATTCCTTGAGCTTTTCATTAAATAGGTTTGCGTCGTCGATGACCATGCCTTCGAGCATTCGATAAAACTCATCGTCATCTATTCTATGACTTCGTTCGACTTTACCGTTGAGCCGCGGCCTACGGGGTTTAATATAGACATGCTGGATTCCCTTGCCTAGAACGTGCCAATGGAATTGATCCCCAAATTCGCTCCCATTATCTGTCTGAATGACGCGCGTTTGAAATGGAAATCGAGAGAGAGCGTCATCAACGAACTGAATCGATGTTTTCTGATTCTTTTGCTCAAATATTTTTAACATCCTCAGCCTGGTACAATCATCGATGGCCGTGTATTGGTAATAACGCCGCCGCTGCCCTTTTATCGGACTGAGGAATTTGACATCGATTTGGAGGCGATGACCAGGTTCTGGTTTCTCATATCGCTTCCAACGGGTCGCATGAGATCGATATCGTTGATTTTGAGGAAGACGATTGAGCTGAAGCCTTTTGAGGATCCGATAAACTCCAGATCTGCTGATTTGAATGTCATGATATCGAAAAAGATACATCGCGATCTTTTCGGGACCAAAATGATACGTTTGGCGGAGATATAAGAGTTTGGCCAGGACTTCTGTTTTTGTGGCCCTTGGGAAGTGTTTTGGGCGACGGGATCGATCTTTCAAGCCCTCAAACCCAAATTCCCGATAACGATGGAGCCAGCGATAGAACGCCACTCGGCAGATCCCAAAATATCGACAGGTCTTGGAGACATTATGAGTGACTTCTTCATAATGCCTGATCATACAGATCCGCTTTCTCTGATTTCTTATTAGCTCGTGTTCTATCATTCCCTTCTCCTTTCAGCATAAAGGGTATGGGAGAAGGCCGAATGTGTAAACAATCCCTTTCAGTTTCATATTATCTTGACAATCCCCGAACGCTTATTTATCCTTATTCCCGAGGGCGAGATGGGATTTCAAGACAGGATTGTATTCGTAACCGCGTCTTGCCGAAAAACGAAATTCCTATCACTCCCTACCCCGGGCCAAAGTCAACCGTGGTGTTGGATCATTAAACGACGGATACTGTTGACGAGTGTCCGCACCGTGAAATCCCATGGCGTCAATAAACATTTCGCCGGAATCGAGCCGGGAGATTTCCGCTCTCGTATTAAGGAGGGGTGAAGTGAATAAACGGTGGTTTTCATCTGCATCGTTAATCCTGACAACAGTCATGCTGTGGCTAACGGGATGCGCCCCTAGCAGCATCAAGATGTATAACGGCCCAGCTTTGGCGGCGGGAAGCCAGTCCGTTCTCGAACTTTACTGCGACCGCTGCGTGATCCGGCCGGCCATCACGGCGATCAATGGCCGGCCCGTCCCGGCCGAGAACAAGCTCTGGGTCGCCTTTGAGCTGAAACCCGGCCGGCAATCAGTCGCTATAGATATCGGGCGACTCTTATCGGCACAAGGCTTCAAGCCGGATCAGGCCGCTCCGGAATCCGCCGAGACGAAAGCCATCCTGGAGTTCGAAGCCGAAGCCGGCCACCGCTATCGATTCTCGGAATTTCCCGTCGCCGCCTTCGCTTGGGGGAATGTTTGCTACTTCCAAAGCGTAATGACCATCCATGTCGTTGATGTGACGGACGGCATTCCTTTGGCGCAAAAAATAAAATCCTTCGCGAAGCTGACCATGCCGGGAGAATTCGCGGGTCTGCAACAAGGGAACGCGTTCTGCCTTTACGGCGGCGTACCGCTGGAAACCGAGAAGACGGCCCGTCTGCGCTTCAGCGAGGGCCTTGTCGTGATGGAAATGACGGGGACGACGCAGGATGGGCAGCAAATCGTCTACGGTTCGGCCGCTAATCAGGCTAGCCGAAGCCTGTTCGACAGAATGATGGCGACCATGAAGACGGAATATTTACTGAAGCCGGGAACGTATCTCATCAAGGCCCGCTATTTCCGATCGGGCACTGCGGGAAGTCCCGCTTCCATGGAGCTGAAAGCGGAGGCCGGACGGACCTATGATGTAAGCCCGAAACTGGGCATAGGGAATTGGGCGCTCGCCATTCAATAGCCGCTCGCCGGGGGCCCCCTCCCTCGGAACGCACGCCGAGCCGTCAACCGAAGTCAAGAATTCCACATCCCCTAAGTGAGGGGCGAGGGTGCTGTATCATTTTATTTTGTTTCTACATACTGCTGTTCCGGTATTTTCCCTGCAATCGCTCGTTTTTCGATGTGAAGACGTCTTCTCCCTGAAAAGTTGAGGCTGGAACGTCACTTGCTTTGCATGCCGGGCGACCTTCGCGCCGATTCTGTTGAGCTTTCCCCGGATCGCTGTCAATATCCATTGACTGATTTTCCGGGGCAGCACCAGGGTGCCAAGAGCTTGGCTTTTTTTTTGCGGCCATTTCCGGGGCGGTCGCTCGCCGTTCTGGAAAAAACGTCTTCCCAATAACCCAACCGCAACAGAACTTGCCCTCCCGGCGTATATCCATATGACCGAAAGACGAAACCGGTCATAAGTCACAATGAGATATGTCGCCAAACGTGAAGACGTCAGGGACCTGATCCTGGACGCAGTGGATGTCCTCCTGGCCAAATTCGGCTACAAAAAGATGACCATGGACGATGTCGCCCGCCAGGTCGGTATCGGAAAAGGCACGATTTACCTGCATTTTTTGAGCAAAGAGGATCTCATCCTCTCGCATGTCGACCGCATCGCCGACCGGGTCTTAGCCCGGCTCTATGAGATCGCAACGGCAGCCTCCCCCCACTCCGAACGCATCCGGCAAATGCTGGTTGCCCGGGTCCTCATCCGCTTCGATAGCATAGCCCACTACTCCCAGAGCTTGAACGACCTCCTATCCTCGGTCCGTCAGGCGTTGCTGGCCCGCCGGGAAGCCCATTTCGACGCCGAAGCCGAAATCTTCGAGAAAGTCCTCAGAGACGGCGCTCAATCCGGGACCCTCGACTGCCCCGGCCCGAAGGAGGTCTCCCGGGCCCTGATCCAGAGCACAAATTCGTTCCTTCCGTTCAACCTCTCGGCGCGCGAGCTGGGCAGCCGCAAGGCGCTGGCCGCCGAGGTCGACGGCCTCGCCCGTCTTCTCGTCAAGGGACTGACCCCGCGCGATAACCCTCGTGACGAATAGATTTCAAAAATCCATGGTCTATCAGGAGGTGCACGATGTTTAGATGGAGAATCGCCCGAGCCATAGCCCTTCTCATCGCCCTGGCCGTGATGACCCCGGCCGCCCCGCCTCAGCAGACCGGCGCGGCGGATTTCAAAGACACGACCTCCCTCCCCGAAGGGAGGATGGGCGCCCGCGTCAAGTCGGCCCTCGAGGCGATGGCCTCCGGAAATTCCGACCGCGTCAAGCGCTTCCTGGACGCGGACTGCGATAAGTCTTTCCGGGAGATGTTCCCCATCGAAGAACACCTCGGCGCCGCCTCGCGGCTCTATTCCGACACGCATGGATTGGATTTCTTTTCGGTGCGGACCTTCACTCCCGAGCGCGCGGGCCAGACCGTCGTGATCGCCAAGGACCGCCTGATGGACGGCTGGTGGGCCCTGAATTTCCGATTCGGTCCGGCGCCCGACTTCCTGATCACAGGCCTGGGCTTCAACTCCGCCCGGCCGCCCTTAGGCCTGGTCGAACCGCCCCTGACCGAGAAAGACGCTTTAGGGGAAATCTCCGTTCTTATGGCCAAGCTTAAAAAGGCCGAGTGGTATTCGGGCACGGTGCTTGTCGCCAAGGGGGCTGACGTCCTCTTTGCGGACGCGGCCGGGGAGGCCAGCAAGGCCTTCCACGTTCCCAACAACCTCGACACCAAGTTCAACCTCGGCTCGATGAACAAGATGTTCACGTCCACGGCCGCGGCCCGCCTGGTCGAGGCCGGCCAGCTGTCTTTCGACGACCCTATCAGCAAGTACGTGGACGAGACCTGGCTGCCGAAGTCGATCACGGACAAGATCACCGTCCGACACCTCATCACCCATACCTCCGGGCTGGGAAGCTACTTCAATGAAACCTACGACAAGAGCTCGCGCGACCTTTTCCGCAAGCTCGAAGATTACAAACCGCTCATTAAAGATGAGAAACCGGCCTTCACCCCGGGCGAGCGCTTTCAATATAGCAACACCGGCATGTTCCTCCTCGGTGTCGTCGTCGAGAAGGTGACGGGCGAGGACTACTTCGAGCACATCCGCAAGGTCGTCTACGGGCCGGCCGGGATGACGAACTCGGATTGCTACGAGATGGACCGGCCGGTCGAGAACCTGGCGATCGGCTACAGCGCCGATCCCGGCAACCCGTACAAGTGGCAGAACAACCTCTACAAGCACGTCCTCAAGGGCGGGCCCGCGGGCGGCGGCTTCTCGACCGTCAAGGATCTGCACAAGTTCGCCCTGGGCCTGCTTTCCGGAAAATATGTCTCCAAACCCATGCTGGAGACGATGTGGACGGACTTCAAGGGCGGCCGCTACGGCTACGGCTTCCAGGTCTCCCAGGGCCCGATGGGCAAAACCGTCGGCCATAGCGGCGGTTTCCCCGGCATCAATTCCCGGCTCGACATCTTCGTGGACGCCGGCTATATCGTGGCCGCCATGTGCAACTACGACAGCGGCGCCTCGACTCTCGTCGGGAAGATCGGCGCGATCCTGGCCCGCATCAAGAAATAGACAAGGAGGACCCGTATGAACCGCAAATTCGCTCCCGCTATTGCCGTCCTGCTTCTCTGCCTGGCGCTGGCCCAACCCCTCGTTTTCGGCCAGGCTCAACAACCGCCCGCGGCGTCCCTTGACGCGGCCGGGAAACAGGCTATCGTGGACGAGATTTCTACGTTTCTCGAAAAGAACTACATCTTTCCCGATACGGCCGGGAAGGTTGGCGAAGCGCTTCGGGCCAAACTCAAGAGCGGCGACCTGGACAAGGTGAACGACGCCCGGGCCTTCGCCCAGGCCCTTTCCCAGGTCATCCTCGCCGTCGGCAAAGACCGCCACATGGGCTTCGCCTACAACCCGGCCGCGGCCGAGGACATCCGGACGATGATGGGCCAGAGCGAGGAGGAGCGCCGCAAAGTCAACGAGCGCCGGCTCGAACAATCCCGCCGCGCGAACTTCGGCTTCAAGAAGGTCGAGCAGCTGCCCGGGAACGTCGGCTACCTCGATTTCCGCATGTTCGCCTCGCCCGACCAGGCCGGTCCGACGGCCATCGCCGCCCTGAACTTCCTGGCCTACTGCGACGCCATCATCGTCGACCTCCGCCAGAACGGCGGGGGAGAGCCGGCCCAGATCCAGCTCATGTGCACCTATTTCTTTCCGGAAATGGCTCATCTCAACGACATCTACTACCGGGAGGGCGACCAATGGGAGAACTACTGGACCCTGCCCTACGTTCCGGGAGCCAAGCCGGTCAACGCCGACCTCTACATCCTGACGAGCTCACGGACCTTCTCCGGCGCTGAAGAATTCACCTACAACATGAAGAACTTGAAACGGGGTACGGTGATCGGCGAGACGACGGGCGGCGGAGCCCACCCGACACGGACCATGATCGTCCAGAAGGATTACCTCCTGCGCGTGCCGTACGCCCGCTCCGTCAATCCCTTTTCCAAGACGAATTGGGAAGGCACGGGCGTGGTTCCGGATATCGCCTGCCCCGCCGCGGAAGCTTTCGACAAGGCTTATGCCATGGCCCTGGACAAGCTCGCGGACAAGGCCAAGAGCCCCGAATTGAAGGCTCAGGTTGAGTGGGCCGCGGCCGGCGCGAAAGCCAAGGCCGTCGCCAAGATGGACGAAAAGACGCTTCAGTCCTACGCCGGCGTCTATGGCGATCGCAAGGTCACTTACGAGAACGGCGCGCTCTATTACCAGCGCACCGGCCCGAAGTACAAGCTGGTCCCGATGACCACGACGCTGTTCGCGGCCGAGGGCCTGGAGTATTTCCGGGTCGAGTTCATCGTCAAGGACGGCCTGGCCGTCGAGCTCCTCGGCCTCTTCGACGACGGCACCAGGGAGCCTTCGAAGCGGACGAAATAGGAGACCTCGACATCCGGGATGGGATATCCTGCTGCGCGTGATGGAACGCGCACTGAGGCGATGATCATCGAAGAGTTGAGGCCGAAGGATTAAAATTCGAAAACAATACCAATCAAGAAAAAATTATAATGAAAAACCGGTGTGTTCTGCTCTCAATCCTATTGACATTTTCCATTAATATTCCCGAATCCGAGAAGGGCGATGAGGGTGGGTTATTCACGGAAAGCTGCCTAAAGGCTTCTGTTTCATGATAAAAAACGCTGTTCTGCTTCGAAAATTCGAGCGGGAATGTATTCGGACGGAGAAACCAGACTACGGAAAGGCCCTGAAAATCACGGAAGCGTTGTATAAGGAATCCATCTCTCTCGAACGATCGTTTAAACGGGATCCTCTGGACGGGATTAAAGTCAAAATCCGCATCGCCAAGCCGTCAATCATGTTCGCCTTCATACGCCCACGACGGCTACGCCGAGGCGCTCTATCTGCATCACGAGCGCGAAAAGCCGCCTACTCCTTCGCCACGGAGAACAACCCCAGGCGCTCGGTGAGCCAGTCGAGCGACGCCCCGAACATCTTCTTCGGCCAACCGAGGCGCACGGGGTAGAAGTAGTCTGATTCGAACCAGCCCTGATCGCGATAGTAGTCCCAGTCCAGCAGACCTTGGGCGTTCAGGCGAATCCCGGTGCGGCCCATGCGGAACATCGCCAGCTTGAGCAGCGACGGCGTTCGAAACGCCGGCCGCATGAGCTGTTTGTGGAACCGGCGGGCCTGCTTTGCGAGGCGGTCATTCATCTTGGCGAGGGCCTTCCGGGTCATGGGCTCGAGCGTCATCGAAACGCTGCCCTTGACGACGTCGAAACCCAGATTGCCCTCCACGAATTCGAGGTACTTGCGCACCCGGCCGCCGAAGCCGATGCCCGCGACGACGATCGTCGTGGCGCTTTTCCCGTGGAACCGCGGCCGGTGCAAGGCGAAGGCCAGCCGGTCGAGGAACACTTTCAGCAAACCCGGCACATGCCAGGAGTAATTGGGCGCGGCAAACACGAAAGCGTCGGCTGCCAACATCTCGCCGACCGCGAGGTCCCGGTCGTCTCTCAGCGGGCATTTGTCTTCGCCGCGGGTGACGCACACCTTGCAGCCGCGGCAGATGCCGACTTTGTAATCGCCGAGCCAGATGATCTTCGTCTTGACATCCCCAAGCGCCTCGAGATGCGACGCGAACGTCTCGGCGGCCCTGAAGGTCGCCCCTCGCTTCTGCGGGCTGCCGACAAGGATCGTGACGGTCTTTGGCCGCTCCTCCCGTTTGCGCGTATCGTTCTTCTCCGCGTTCATGGCGCCCTCCCTCCGCAGGAATGGGGAAATAAAAATTCTCTTTGATGGAATGTTAAAAAGAATCGGACGAAATTGCAATAAACGGCAGAGATCTAGACCTTCCGCAAGATCTTATCCATGGGCTTTCCCTTGGCCAGCTCGTCGATGAGCTTATCCAGTTCACTTTATATAACCGAGAGATTTCAATCGCTTTTTGTCTTCTTCGGATATCTTGGCGGACGAGGGCGGCGTCGAGGTCCGCCTTGCCCGGACGAGCGCCTCACGGAAGGACAGCATCCGGGCGATCTCGTCCCCATCGACTCCGCTCTGAATTGGAGAGAGCGCGTTCTTTTCCGCAGGATCCTTTTTGAGATCGAAAACCGAGATCTTGTCATTGGAAAAAATAAATTTTCTTGACGGCGTAACGAATGCAAATTGGGACGTTTCCGTCCCTTCAACAAAAATAAAGTCTTTTGCGCTGGATTTCTTATCCCGAATCCGCAACAAGGACCTTTCCAGGAATTCTTTATTTTTTGCTCGCCCGGGCTCGACCCAATCAAGGATCGTCGGGAAGAGATCGAGGGATTGAACGATCCTCTCGACAATCGCCGGTTTACTCCGCGGAGTATGGATAAACAGGGGAATCCTGATAACTTCATTGTAGACGTCAGGGCTCCCATGTCCCCAGCTTCCATGTTCGTACAACCTTTCGCCATGGTCTGACGTCAAGATCAGAAGAAGATTGTCCTCGGGGATTTTCTTCCGCAGAGTCAGGTAAAAGTTTTTAAATGAATTGTCGGCATCCAAAACATTATCTTTATATAGGTTCTTTACGCAGGCGATTTGATTTTGGTTCGGGTTCTTCATGGAATACCAGAAGCCCGCTTCATTCGGAAATACGGAACGGATCAGATCGGTATCGGTGTTTTTTGAATATGACATTTTTTCCATGGGGAGAAGATACGGAGCGTGGGTTTCCAGCGTATGGACGAAAATAAAAAAGGGTTTGTCATGATAACGATCAACGAAATTGGCGATTTCCTCAAAAAGGTTTCCTCTTTTGATGAAATCGTGCGTTTTTGCATCAAGAGGAAACGGGAGCAGGCCGCCCCGGTTCGGAACAAGCTCATCGATGCGATCATTCCATGTCATATAGATATAATCAAAGCCCTTATGGGAGTTGGAGATCACAAGCCAGGGATTGGCGATGAAAGCCGCGGTAATGAAGCCCTTCTCTTTCAGAGACATCGCCAATGTCAGATCGTCCTCTCCAACGAAGGGCATGGCGTTCTCATCGTTCGCCAGTAAAATCTTGGGCTTTCCCGTAAAAATGATCGGAAGCGAATCGGCCGTTCGCGTCGCGTTGGCGAAGGCATTCTTATAAACGGTTCCGGTCTTGAAAGCTTCGGAGAAGAAAAGTCTTTCGAATGGAACCCCGCCGAGATCTCCTCTTAAAGCATCGATTAAATAGAGGACGATATTTTGAGGCGCCCGGCCCGCCGCCGAAAGGGGAGAAAGCACGATGTTCCCCAGAATTCCTTGGGCCGTATTCGAACACGCCAACCGGACGGTTGTTGCCTGCCCTTTAGAACTGGCCGGGAAGCTTTCCGAAAAAAAGACCCATTCCTTTGCCAAACCCCCGCATTCGTATTGTTTAACAAGGCGGCCGTCTGCGTAGAGACGATATTCGACGGCTTCGTTCCCAGCGGCACCTAAAAAACCATCGATTTTCCAGGGTTTATCAGCGGCAATATGAAAAACGATGTCTCCGCCGGCGGGCAGAATAAGGCTCTCGATGATTCGGCCAGCCAAGCGGACGTTTTGGCGTTGAACGGCGTTCGGCGAGCTCCGCAAGCTCGGTCCGATACGCACTTGCGACAACTCGATCTCGGGACGGACACGGGTTTGTAAGGACTCGAACCGGAAAAGAAGCGTCGTCTTCGGAATTTTCGCGGTTTCAATATAGCGAAAGACGATTTCGTCGATATCCAGAGTCATTTCTCTTGAATCCGCGCTCGGCAAATATTTTTCGTAGATCTGAAGGCGCGGGAATTCGTTCCCCCCGAGATAGATCCGGATGCGGACGTCTTCAGAAATTTTAACCGTATAGCTCAAGCGCCCATGAGATTTGAGATCGCTCAGCGATATTCCGAAAATATAATCGGTCAGCAAGCTGGATGTTGTCTGACTTTGGATTTTCTTTGTCAGTGGAAGCTCGATGAATCCTTCTTCGATCCGAGGTGTGCCCGTGGTGCCGGCGGGATCCGCCGATCGAATGAGATCGAAATGTTCAGATAACCGGACGAAATTATTGTTGGCTAAGATCACCGGCTTTTTGATTTCGAACGTCGAGGGGAAAGAGGCCGCAGCGGAAACAACCAAAAGATGAATCGCCAAAATAATGGATCTCATCGATTTTTCCATTATCAAGGGCATGTTAATTGATATCCTGAACAATATCAAGGATATAGAAATGCCCGGGAGACTCGTGAAGGACGATGATCCCTCTGTTTCACGCCAAGGTGATCCCGTCCTCTTTGGGTATAGGGATTAGGTTCGCTTACGGCTGCCGAAGACCTGCGAAGCGTCGTCCTGCTCGGGGCGACTCTTCGCGAGGCGAGCGCTTCCGCGCGGATCAAAGGGCCGAAAGGTAGATCTGCTCCAGCCGCTCGGCCGTCATCGGCGCCGGGGTGATCTTTATGTCGCCTTTAACGATCGTCTTCCGGGCGTAAAGGGCGATTTCGTCCTTTCGGACGCCATAATCCGAGAGCTTCAGCGAGACGCCCAGGCCGCGCACGAATCCATCCGGTCCGCCATGCGGGGCGAACAGGGCTTCGATGGTCTTGAGCTTCTCCGGGCAGGACGATTCGGCCGTCAGGGCTTTGAGGACGGGGACCAGCATGACGGCGCTTGCCCGGCCGTGCGGCACGCCGTGGAAGACGGTGAGGGGATAGCCCATGATGTGGGGCAGGATCGTGCTGGCGTGGGCGATGGCCGCTCCGGCGACCGCGGCCGCGGCGGCCATCTCGTCCATGGCTTCCCGGTCCCCTCGGGCGGCTCGGCCGAGCCGCGCCAAGGCCACCTCGGCGGCATGAAGGGCCAGCGTGTCGTTGAGCGGGAAGGAGATCGTCGAGAGAAAGGCCTCGACGGCGTGGGCCAGGACGTCGAGCCCCGTGTTGACGACGACCGAAGCGGGCATGGTATACGTCAGCTCCGGATCGATGAGGGCGAGAGCCGGGAAGATCGCCGGATGGGCGTAGCCGAGCTTGTTGCCCGCCGCCGCGTCGGTGAAGACCGCGTAAGGCGTGACCTCGCTTCCCGTGCCGGAGGTCGTCGGAACGGCGACGATCGGGAGCGGGGCGTGCTTGATCGGTTCGCCGGCGAGATAGCCGGCCAAAGGGCCGGAATTGGCGGCTAGGATGGCCATCCCCTTGGCCGCGTCCATCGGCGACCCGCCGCCCAGGCCGACGACGAGCTCGGCCTCGAATTCCCTGGCCGCGCGTCCGCCGTCTTCGACTGTGGCCAGGGAAGGATTTTCCTCGACTCGGGTGAAGGTCCGGACGTCGCAACCATGGAGCGCCTGCTGCACGGCGGCGAGGGCCGATGTTTTCGCCGCGACCGTCTCGTCCGTGACAACGAGGATTCGCCGGACGCCGGCCGGGATGAGCTTCCCTAGCTCGGCCACGCGGCCGCGGCCGAAATGGATTTTCGTCGGCGCGTTGAAATCGAATGCGTTCATGCCTATCCTCTGCTCGGACCTTGATCAACGTCCGCGCTCCGTGTAACAATCCCCGGGCGCCGGCGTAAGAGTTATAGTAGGAAGGTTCCGGAAACAAAGTCAAGGATATGGCGTCCCGCCCACCCCGTCGGGTTCCGGCGATTGAAAGACGCCGGCCCCGGGTGTAGATTGTCGGAGAGCGGGCCGCAAAAACCCGGGCCCGCCGGGAAAAGAGGTTGAATATGCGTTTCAAGCACATCGCCTGGCTGCTGCTCCTGGTCCTGACCCATCCCGCTTTCGGACAAAGCGGAACCGGTAAGGTCAGGGCCTGGCGCGAGGCCCATGAGCGCGAAATCCTGACGGAATATTTCGAATTCCTGTCCATCCCCAATTATGCCCATGACGGCCCGAACATCATGAAGAACGCTGAATTTATCGCCGGCATGCTCGAGAAGCGCGGCATCAAGGCCCGGCTGCTTTCCTCGGGCGCGGCCGGCGCTCCGCCCGCCGTCTATGGCGAGTCCCTTGTACCCGGGGCCGGGAAAACGATCGTTTTCTACGCCCATTACGACGGTCAACCGGCGGATCCGAGACGATGGCACCCCCCCTTCGCGCCGTTCCGTCCGGTCTTTTTGACGGATTCCCTCGAAAAGGGCGGCACCGCCGTCCCCGCCCCCGAGCCCGGAGCCCTCATCGACCCGGAATGGCGGATCTTGGCCCGGAGCAGCTCGGACGACAAGGCGGGCGTGATGCTCATCATCAACGCCTATGACGCCCTCGTCGCGAGCGGGCTCAAGCCCGTTTCGAACGTCAAGTTCTTCTTCGAAGGCGAAGAGGAGATCGGCTCCGTGCACCTCGGCGACATCCTGGCCTCAAACCGGGACCTCCTGCAGTCGGACCTCTGGATCGTGGCCGACGGCCCGGTCCTCCAGAACGGCATGCGCCTGGCGGATTTCGGCGTCCGCGGCGATGTCAACATGGAGATCACGGTCTACGGCCCCAAGCGTCCCTTGCACAGCGGGCACTACGGAAACTGGGCGCCGAATCCGGCCATGCGCCTGGCCGGGCTCCTGGCCACGATGAAGGACGAACGGGGGCTCGTCACCGTCAAGGGCTTCTACGACGACGTCGTGCCGTTCACGGAAACCGAGAGGAAAGCGATCGCCGAGATCCCGTCGGTCGATGAGCAGATGAAAAAGGAGCTGGGCTTTATGCGGCCCGAGGGCGGCGGAAAGTCGTTGTTCGAGCTGTACGGTTATCCTTCGCTGAACATCAACGGCATCCGCAGCGCCGACGTCGGCGAGGCGGCGCGCAACGTCATCCCGACCGAGGCCGCCGCGACGCTCGACCTGCGCCAGGTCCTGGGGACGGACTTCCGGAGGCAGGTCCAGCGGGTCACCGAGCACATCCGCGGCCAGGGCTATCATGTCACGGAGAAGGAGCCGACGGACGAGGAGCGCCAGGCCTACGAGAAGATCGCCAAGGTGGTCATGGCGCCGGGGGGCTACAACGCCCAGCGCACGCCCCTCGATCTGCCCATCTCTCGGGAAGTGGTCGCCGCCCTGCGAGGCGCGACGACCGAGCCGGTCGTCGTCCGGCCGACCTCGGGCGGGAGCCTTCCCCTCTACCTCATCGAAAACATCCTCGGCGCCAAGATCGCCAACCTCTGCCTCGTCAATCACGACAACAATCAGCACGGCGAGAACGAGAACGTGCGCCTGAGAAACCTGTGGGACAGCCTGGAGCTCCTGGCCGCCCTGATGATGATGAAGTGAGGCGGCGCGGGGGAATAGGAGCATCACTGGGTAGGGAAGCTAAGCCCAGCGGAAAAGCAAGGATACCGCGTTCCGGTTTGAGCCATGGCCTGGCGCGGGGATCCGCGATGCCGTACAATCCGTTTCCAACCCATGCCTCTCCAGTTTAAAGACTTGACCGCAGCCGAGTTGCATGCCCGGCTGGCGCCGCTGGGCGTTTCCCTGCGTCTGGCTAGACGGCTGCAGACGACGGTGCTGAGGCACGACGCGTTTCCCGAGAAGCTTCCGGAAGTGTCGGATAAGCTTCTGGCAAAGGTGCGGGGGGAAGTGCGCCTTCCGCGTTTGATCCAACGGGACAAGGTGGTTTCGGAGCGGGATGGATTCGCCAAGTATCTTTTTCAGGGCGATGGGCCCGAACCGTTCGAGGCGGTGCGGATTCCCCTGGTGCATCGGGTCGGAAAAGAGAAGTTCATCGTTTGCGTCAGCTCGCAGGTTGGCTGCGCGTTGGGCTGCGAATTCTGCGCGACGGGGCGAATGGGTTTCGTGCGTGACCTGTCGGCCTGGGAAATGGTCGATCAGGTCATCCGCATCGCGGCCGATTCGGAGCATCCGGTCCGCGGGGTCGTGTTCATGGGCATGGGCGAACCCATGTTGAACTATGAGGCCGTGGTGCGCGCGGCGCGGATCCTGAACGAACCGTGCGGATTGGCTATTTCGGCCAAGGCCATCAGCGTCTCGACGGCCGGGGTGGTGCCGGGCATTCGGCGATTCACGGTCGACCGGCTGCCGTTCCGCCTGGTCATATCGCTGACGAGCGCGGATCCGTTTCGTCGTCGCGGGTTGATGCCGGTGGAAAGGGCCTATCCCTTGCCGAAGCTGATGGAGGCGATCCGGGAATATCATGCGGCGTCGGGGCAGCGCGTGGTGCTGGCCTGGACGGCGATTTCAGGATTCAACACACGGGAAGAGGACGCGATCCAGCTGGCTGACCTGGTTCAAAAATTGCCGATCCGGCTGGATTTGATCGATGTGAACGACGCCGCGGGTCGCTTCCAGCCGCCTTCGTCCACCGAGCTGAACGCGTTCCGGGACGCCTTGCAAAAGCATCTGAAAATGCCGGTGGCGAGGCGCTATAGCGGAGGGCAGGACATCCGGGCCGGCTGCGGGATGCTGGCGGGAACCCGGCTCTGAGCATCTCCTTCGTCGAGGGATTATTCCAAATTCGGACGGCCGGCGATCGAGAGGCGGTCGACGGTTCTTCATGGTAGGATATGGGCGGCGAAAAAAGATGGTACCCTATTCCACGGTAGTAATCGGAGGCGGTCCGGCGGGGCTTTTTTGCGCCCTGCGGGCGGCCGGCGACGGGAGGCGGGTTCTTGTCCTGGAAAAGAAGCCCTCGCCCGGCCGCAAGCTGTTGCGCGCCGGGTCCGGCCAGTGCAACCTCACCCAGGCCGGAGACATTAAAGCCTTCTTTACCCACTACGGAGACAACGGCGCATTCCTCAAACCTGCCTTGATGAGCTTCGGAAATAAAGAGCTCATATCGTTTTTCGAAGAGCGAGGGCTGGCGATGGCCGCGGAGCCCGACGGCAAGGTGTTCCCGAAATCACGGAAAGCATCCGATGTCCTGGATATTCTCCTCGCAGCCTGTGCGGACGTCCAAGTCGGAATCCGCGGCGGGAGCCCGGTTCTGGGCATCGCCTTCGCGGAGGGGTTATTCCAAATTCGGACGGCCGAGGCGGTCTTCCCGGCCAGGCAGGCCGTCATCGCCACGGGCGGGATCACTTACCCCGGCACCGGGTCGACCGGCGACGGATTGAAGTTTGCCCGCGAGCTCGGGCATCGGGTGACCGAAACCGGGCCGGCCTTGTGCGCCGTGCGGATCAAGGATTATCCCTTCTCCGATCTGGCCGGGATCTCGTTTCCCGGTCGAACCATCTCCCTCGTTCGGGACGGCCGCAGGATCAGTCGGCATAACGGGGATCTTCTTTTCACCCACTCCGGCCTTTCCGGCCCCGGCATCCTTGATTTCTCCAGGTTCATCAAGGCGGGCGATACGCTGGAGATCGCCTTCGTCCCGGGCCTCACTCCCGAGGCGATTGAGGAGAACCTGATCGGAAAGATTGCCGCATCCGGCCAACGCCGGATCGCGACAATCCTGGCGGCTTTCGATCTTCCGGAACGCTTCGTGAAGAAGCTTCTCACCGAGGCCGGTCTGGACCCGGAATTGACCGGGGCTCATCTTTCCAAGCCCGGCCGCACCGCTCTCATCCATCGGTTGACCGGGTGGCAGCTGGTCGTGAGCCGTCTGGGGGGCCTCCAGGAAGCGATGGTCACCCGCGGAGGTGTCTCGCTTGCCGAGGTCAATCCCAAGACTATGGAGTCACGGCTCGTCCAGGGCCTTTTTTTTGTCGGAGAAGTCTTGGATATCGACGGCGACACCGGCGGCTACAATCTCCAAGCGGCTTTCTCGACCGCCGCCTTGACGGCCAAACAGCTGCTCTTAAGAGGCGCCCCGTAAGCGTTCCGGGCAGATAGCCGCCAATCGTGTTTTTATATTTTGTTCATTTCAAGAAGCGGGACGGACAAGCCGCGAGGACTAACGTAGCCTCGTCCCAAAGATCTAGGCTTTCCGCAAGATCTTTTCCATGGGCTTTCCCTTTGCCAACTCGTCGATGAGCTTATCCAGATAGCGGATCTCCCGCATCAAGGGTTCTTCGACGTCTTCGACCCGGACGCCGCAGACGACTCCTTTGATCAAGGACCTCGAAGGATTCGGCCGGGGAGCTTCCGTGATGAAGGTTTCCAAGTCCGTCTGCCTTTTCAGCCGGGCCTCCATTTCCTTTTGGCTGTATCCTGTCAGCCATCGGATGATCTCATCGACTTCCGATCTGGTGCGCCCTTTTTTCTCTGCCTTTGCGACATAAAGCGGATAGACGCCGGCGAAGCTCATGGTGTAGATCCGCGGTTTTGACAAGATTTTCCTTCCTTTCGATTTTCTGATCATTCCGGATCCTTTTTTATCGGCCTCAAGGCTTCAAGGATTTTCGTGGAGACCCAATAAATGTCCCTCTCGTTCCCGGAGCCCCGTCCGAAAAAGAGAAACCGGCCGTCCGGTGAAACCGAAGCGATGCCGTCCTCTTTCAGGAATCCATGGTCCGTCAGATCGACCGGAATCCCCCAATGCCCGTCCGCTTCCATGAAAGAGACGAATAAATGGCTCCCTCCCTCGACATCGAAGACGATGTAGCTTCCATCGGGGGCGATGCATGGATGGGCGATGCGCTCGTACCGTGGACGCAGCGTTTCAATGCCGTCCATGAGGCGGTCGTACTTGACGAATTTGCCCTCTTCCATGGTAACCCGGGCGAGATACCCGGTTCCGGATTCGGCATTATCCGTCACATAGAGCGTTCCTTCCGCGGTCGAGCACACCTGGGTCCCTGAACCTACGTATCGGGGATCGGACCATCCCCCTTGCCGTTTTTCGATCATCCAAATACCGTAGGGTTTGGGATCCGGGTTCCCCGGTTGAGGACGCTGGCTTCCCCAGAACAAACGAGTCCCGCCGGCCGCTACGTGCGGCTCGTGGCCGAGATCATCGGAATCGAACCAGGCCCGTTCCGGCCGGGTCCATCCCGAGCCGTCGTCGCGACAATGCATGATCGTACCCCCCCGGGTAAAAAAGAAATCCTTCCCGTCCGGCGATAAAGAGCAGCCGTATTCCTGCCGTCCCGCGACCGAGACGATCCCGGGGGCGAAGATCTCCGGCGTCACTCCCGGCAACTTCTGTCCGAGGTAGGGACCGGAGGCGACGATCTGCCGCGGCGCAATCCCCTCGATCGGCACGAGGTCATTTGTATGGCCGTCCATGAGGATCAATCCCGGATAAGCCGCTTTCCAGCCGGCGCTCCCTAAATCCTCATTCCCGGCGCAGCCCATCCGTGAAATAAGGGCCGTCACGGCGACGAAGACGATGAAGACCGGTCTTTGCTTATTTTTCATCGGATTCTCTGGAAGTTACACTTAACCATACGGTTTTTTCGAAGAAAAAGACAACTCCCGGCGCGAGGCGGCGGCGAAATTTATTTGAGGGGGGGAGCGGCTTCCATCGGATTCAAGCCATTGGCCGCCCAAGCGAAGGCTTGATCTTGATTCAGCCGATTCAAACGCTCCATATCGATTTCAGGAATTTCAAAATCGAATAAATTCAAATTTTCTCGGATGCGCTCAGGCTTGCTGCTTCTCGTCAAGACACAATAGCCGTGCTGCAATCCCCATCTCAACAGCAGTTTGGCTTCTGATACCTTGAGTTTTGCCGCAATTTCACGAGCCACAAGTCGGCCTTCTTCTTTTACCTCGGCAAGAACTTCTCCCCCCTGTCCCTTTTTGGTTCGCCAGGTCGAAAGGGGAGCGAGCGAGCTGTAGGCAATCGGCGCGATTGATTTCTCCTTCATGTACCTGGTCAAAGCCATCCGGGCGCAAAGGGGATGAAATTCGATTTGGTTTGCCTCCGGTTGAGCCAAGCCGGCATCTAAAATCTCTTTCAATCTCTCTTCATCGTCGTTTGACACGCCAATATGCTTGGTCAGCCCTGATTTTTTCAGCTCAACAAGAGCGTTCCACTGCTCCAATCTGAGTTCTGATAACGGAGCATGGATAAGGTAAAGATCAACATAATCAAGCTGAAGCTGTTTGAGCTGATTTTTCAGCGTTTCAATCGTCTGCTTGTAGGTTTTTTCGGGCGCCCCCCACTGTTTATATCCGGGAAAAAGCTTCGTCGTTACAAAAAGATCCTCCCTCGGAACATCAGCCGCTTTTATCCCTTTGCCGGTGCCCTCCTCATTATCGTAGCCCTCGGCTGAATCAACATGTCTGAAACCGGCTTCAAGCGCCTCATGGACACAGAATTCGGCTTGGTCGATTGTGAGTTGGTAGGTGCCGAATCCCACGAGAGGCGTGTTGATTCCATTGCGCGTCGATTTTGATAATTCCATCATCGGCGACCTCCTCTTGATGATTAAAAGTATTATATCCGGTTTCGCCGGAGCCAACCCATGGAATTTTTTCTCCCGTGTTAATCCCGCCCTCTATTCCCTGATCCGAACGAAGCGGGAGGGGAAGCGTTTGACATCCCCCTTCGCCCGAATTATTCTTTTCAGCGAAGGAAAAAGGGAAAATTCGTGCGGAGCGAGGGCGGGGAAGACGTCTGTGGAGCCCGGCCCGCGTTCTTCGCATCAACGGCGAGGTGAATGATGAAGATCCTTAGGACGATTTTGGCCGCTCTGATCGTGTTTCTCCCGGCGGTGACAATTGCCGATATGCCGGGGAATCTCTATCTGGGGCAAACGCCGCCCGGGATGAAGGCGGCCCTGTTCGGCCCCGGGATCGTGAACATCGGCATGAATACCCGCGACATTGCCGTCTCTCCTGACGGCACGGAGATCTACTTCAGCTTGGTCATGGGGCTCGAGGGGAGCTCGGTCATCGCCGGGACACGTCTCGTGAACGGCCGCTGGACCTCCCCGGAGGTCGTCCCCCAGCTCGGCTTGCCCGGGTACAGCTCGGTTGAACCCTTCATCTCGCCGGACGGCAAGCGCTTCTATTTCTCATCCAACCGTCCGTCGCCGGGAAAGAAGGAGAATCCCTCGGACTTCGACATATGGTTTATGGAGCGCGAAGGAGAGGAGTGGGGCGCGCCTCGCAACCTGGGCGAGCCCGTCAACACCGAAAACGGCGAGTACTTTCCGTCTCTCACCCGCGACGGCACGCTCTACTTTACCGGCTTCAATGTCGAGGCCAAGGAGGAGCGCATCATGCGCGCCCGTTTTGAAAACGGCCGCTTCGCCCGGCCTGAGGATCTGCCGCCTCAGGTCAACGCCGGTCTGGCGCGCTTCAACGCCTTCGTCGCCTCCGATGAAAGCTATCTCATCGTCCCGATCGTCGGCCTGCCCGACAGCCGCGGCGGCTGCGACTATTATGTGACCTTCCGGAATGCGGACGGAACTTGGACCGATCCCCGCAACCTGGGCGACGCCGTCAACAGCGCGGACGGGTACGAATTTTCGGCGAGCGTTTCGCCGGATGGGAAATACCTCTTTTTCGTGTCGGCCCGGCTGCCGGGGAAGGAGGAAATGCCGTCTCCGTTGACCATGGCCTTCCTCCGGGGCCTGCACGACTCGGCGCCGAACGGTTTTCCGGCCGTCTATTGGGTGGACGCGCGTGTGATCGACGAAAGCAAAGGGACGCGGCTTTCTTCTTAAGGGATCAAGGCCGAAGAGTTGGATCAATTCGTATCTAAAGTCGTCGTTAAAAGCGACATCCAAATCACTCCCGCCCCGGTCGGCCGCCTGGACATCCTGAATATATTTCAATCGGCCTTATAAACCGCGAGAGCCGGCGGCAGTCCGTTTTCGTTTCGTTCCCCAAGGCGTATTTCTTCCGGGGATGCCTACGGTGAGGAGACTTATTCTTGACAGCGCCCGAACGCTCCTTTATCCTCATTCCTAACGGCTGGATGAGAGTTCATGACATGATGAGGGTTGTCGTCGCGGCCGGGCGAAAAAGGAAATTCCCATCCTTCATCCTATCCGCCCGATGAATACGCCGCCCACGGGGGCAAGATGAAGCTTCTGCGGAAAGAAGCGTCGGAGACGGCACGGGTCAGGATCATCCGGGAGGCGGAAATGGGCGTTAAGGAAAACCAGAAAAACAGGCGGATGAGACACGTCATGGCCTTGTGCGTATTCATGCTTGGTTGTTCGGTTCCGTTGGAACATGGCTGGAGATTTGATAAGAAAACGGAAAATATTCGGAATCTTCACCATGAATTTGTCAATCCCCCCGCGTCATACCGTCCGGGGGCGTTCTGGTGCTGGTTGAACGGCAATATGTCGGCTGATTCGATTACCAGGGATCTGGAAGCCATGAAATCGAAAGGGATATACCGGGCGGAGATCTGGGACGTGGCCGCCGTCAAAAATCCATCCTTTATTCCGGCCGGAGGGGCATTCCTCGGCGATGAATCGGTGCGCCTCATCAAACATGCGATATCCGAGGGGAAAAGATTGAAAATGAGCATCGGCCTCGTTGCCTCAAGCGGGTGGAATGCCGGCGGATCCTGGGTTACGCCCGATTGGGCGTCAAAAAGCCTCTTTGTCTCAAAAGTCGAGGTAACGGGTCCGCGGACCCTTTCCCTGGATCTTCCATTTCCTAAATTCCCGGAAGGCTGTCCGATGAAGGACGAGAATACCCCCGTTTTCTATAAAGACGTCGCGGTGCTGGCCGTTCCATTCAGGGCAGACTTGATGATTGAGAACCTGTCAAATGTTTTGAGCCTGAGCTCGTTCTTCGCGGATGGGAAACTGAACTGGGAGGCTCCTGAGGGAACGTGGGTCATCCTGCGGTTCGTCTGTTCAAACAACGGCCAGCAGCTGATCGTCCCTTCTCCCAATTCCAACGGCCTGTTCATTGATTTTTTTGATCCGAGGGCCACGATAAGGCATTTAAAACACTTCATGGACCGGCTTGGCGTTACCCCCGAAAACTCCTCGGAAGCCGGTCTCGCCTATTTTGAATTCGACAGTATGGAACTTGCCGAGGGTACCCCTTGGACCGATTCATTCCCATCCATTTTCAGAGAGAGACAGGGGTATGAAATAGAGAAATTCCTGCCGATTCTTGCCGGTTGGAAAATCAAGGATATGACGGAACGGTTCCGTTACGATTTCAACCGGGTCGTAAGCGATCAGCTCATTTACAGCCATTACCAGACGGGCACGGAATTCCTTGGGAAATACCAGGCCAGGCTGGTATCGGAATCCGGCGGTCCGGGTGCGCCGGTTTGGGATACCTGTCCGGTCGATGCCTTGAAGGCATTGGGAACCGTGTCTGTCCCAAGAGGCGAATTCTGGATCAAGCACCGGAATATGTTTTTGATCAAGGAAGTGGCCAGCGCTTCGCATATTTATGGCCGGAAAATCGTTGATGCGGAGTCGTTTACCACCTGGAGAAGATGGAAGGATTCTCCGTTTGATATGAAAAAAGTGGTGGACCGGGCCTTCTGTGAAGGGTTGAATAACATTACCTTCCATACTTTCGCCAGTACCAATCCGGAAGATGGTTTGCCCGGCCGGACTTATCATGCGGGCTACGATATGAATCCGGGGACCACCTGGTGGGAGAAATCCAAGCCGTTCATGGACTATCTCGCCCGGTGCAGCTGCCTGCTTCAGCAAGGATTATTTGTCGGAGATGCCTGCTACTATTACGGCGACCAGGCCCCGAACTTTTTCCCGTTTTTTCACGATGTTCCTGAAAAGCCCAGGCTCAAGGGATTGGGGAACGGCTATGATTTTGATGTGGTGAACTCCGATATCATCCTGAACAGGATGTCGGTAAAAGACGGCCGGCTGGTTTTACCGGACGGGATGAGTTATGCGATTATGCTGCTCCCGGACCAGGTTCACATGCCGCTGAACGTTTTGGAAAAAATCGGCGAACTGGTCAGGGCGGGGGCCACGGTGGTGGGCCCGCGGCCAACAACCGTGCCGGGCTTAAATCATTGGGAACGGGAAACCGCGGCCCTCACCCAGCTCGCAGGCGAGTTATGGGGAGCCTCAAACGGCAAGACCATCTTTTCGAACACCTATGGTCAAGGTCGGGTGATATGGGGATTAACTGCCGATGAGGTGTTGGATAAAATGGGAATCGGGCCCGATTTCAGTTTCAGGGGCGAATTTGGAATGGACTACATCCATCGGACCACTTCCGGCGGCGAGATTTATTTTCTAAGAAACGACCAGGAGGAACCGGTCAAAGGGATCTGCCGTTTCCGGGTCTCGGGCAAATATCCCGAGCTGTGGGATGCCTCGACGGGCACCGCCGTCCGGGTGGCGGAATATGCCAAGGATAAGACGGGAATCGCTTTTGAGATCGAACTCCCCGCTCATGGATCCATCTTTGTCGTTTTTAATAATGATGATCGCGAGAATCTTTCATTGTTTGCCGCGAATATGCCGTATCCATATCGATCCGAAATCTCCGGACCCTGGGAAGTGATTTTTCCTCCGGACTGGGGAGCTCCTCCAACGGCTGTTTTCGACCGGCTGATTTCCTGGACGGAGTCGGAAAACCAGGGAATCAAATACTTTTCGGGCACGGCCGCTTATCAGAATTCATTCCATTTGGATGCGGATTTGGTTAATAAGGAAATGATCCTTGATCTTGGCGAGGTGCGCGATGTGGCGGAGGTTTTTATCAATGGGAAATCCGCAGGGATACTATGGAAAAAACCCTTTCAGGCGGATATCAGCCCGTTTGTCAAATCCGGCGCGAACGATCTCAAGGTGGAAATTGTGAACTTATGGGTCAACCGGTTGACCGGAGATATGTTATCGGATCCGAAAGACCGGTACTGCCGGACCAATCAGTCCTTTATGAAATCAGAAGTGTGGCCGGGCGGAGATGAGCCGTTCAGGCTTCAGCCGGCAGGGTTGTTCGGGCCGGTGACTCTGCTGAGTCGCAAATGATGGGCCCTTGCCCCGCAATGAAGACGACATGACCGTTGGATTATTGAAAAAAAGCGCCGCAGGCCTGGTTATTCTTCTGTCGGTTGGTTGCCTTTCCTGCCGCAGCAACCAGCCAGCGGATTTTCGATCTGAACGAATTGCCCGATCATCAAAAGACCAGGGGCTGAAATTGTTGGGTCATCGTTTTTTTACGCTCAGCACCGTGGTTCGCGTGAACCAGATTGAAATATCGCGCCATAAAACAGAAGGGATGGACGAAGCGAGTATTCATGGTCCGGAGGAAGCCCGCACTTTTCGGGAAGCCATCGAAAAGGGCTGGCCGGGGGCGCGGATGACCTGGGCCTTCAGTTGGCTTGCCCTGAAGGATCTTCGGCCCAATTACGTGGAATTGAAGAAAGTGGTGGTCTCCTATCATGAAAAGTACGGCGATGAGATCACGTTTATTCCGGGCGGCTATTTTGCCAATATGTATAACTCGCGTGAGCAGATCAACCGCGATTTGCACGAAGGTTTGCAGATGGTTTCGGAGATAGTCGGCGGGGGATACCGGCCCTTAAGCGTCATCGCGGGCTTTCTCTCGGCCGAAAACCTTCAATACCTGGCCGAGAAAGAAGGCCTCCATGTCTGCCAGGGCAACATCTGGAGCCAGTATGCGGTCGATAACGGCGACGGGGAGGGCTCGATATCCTATCCGTATTACCCGTCGCGCGAGCATTTCTGCAAACCCGCCCAGGGGAAAGAGGATTTCATAGATTGTGTTAATCTCGATGGCTGGACCGTCGATTTTCTGACGGCCAGGTTCTCAGGCGCCGATAACAGGCAGGTCTATTCCCGGCAGGGAGTCGGACCGATTGAGACGGTTCTTTTCCAGGGCACCGAACAGGGTACAAAAGAGATGATCGCAACCACCGCCGCCCATTTCGACGCCGGATTCGCCCTCAATCATTTTGCCTGGGTGACGTGCATCTGGGAGCTGTGTTTGGTGGAAGGCCGTAAAATCTATGGATACCATGGCCGAAACGGAATGGATGGCCTGGCGATCTGGCTGAGTGAAATGCGGCGACGCTGGCCGGAGGCGAAGTGTATCACGCTTGGGGAGTTCGGAATGCTTTGGCGGGAGCAGTTCAAGAACAACGACCGTCTCAGCTATCGTTTCGTCATGCGCGGCTCCGGAATACGAGGATCGGAACCTGAAAACGAAATCCGGTGGTTCATGAACAAAGATTTCCGTCTGGCCCTTTTACGGAACTGGAAAGACGGGACCCCGGAAAAGCTCATTGATTTCACCCGCTATGACCTCAAGGCCCGGGAGCCCGATGATCCGAAACCCGGGGAGAGCGTCCGAAACTGGAGCTTGATGAACCGCCTGAATCAGAAGGGGACCCGCCCGGAGGATCAGCCGATAACGATTGGACAACTCAACGAGGAGGAGCTTGCGATGATCAGAAGGAGATATCCGGAGCTGGGAATTCATCGCCACGGCCGGGACGTCGCCTCCCCTCAAGCGCACAGAAGTGAAATGACCGACGGAAAGGCTAAACTCCGGGGTAAAAAGTGAAGCATAAGAGGGCCTGGGCCATCTTCCTTCTCTGTCTGGCCTGCTCCCCGAAAAATTCGGGCGTTGGACCTGCGGGCGCGGACGCGAAAACGGCAATCCTTCCGGAATGGTTCAGCGGCGGGAAGTTCGGAATGTTCATCCACTGGGGGCCGTACTCCGTGCTGGGCGGCGAATGGAACGGAAAAAGGATCGAGCAGGGAGATATCGCCGAATGGATCATGCAGCGGTTTCAAATCCCCGTTGCCGAATACCGCAAGGTCGCCGCCGCTTTCAATCCGTCCGGGTTCCAGGCGCGCGAGTGGGTTGCCCTGGCGAAGAACGCCGGCATGAAATACCTCATCATCACCGCCAAGCACCATGATGGATTCGCCATGTTCGACTCCGAAGCCAGCCGTTACAATATCGTTGATTATGCGAAATTCGGCCGGGATCCGCTCAAGGAATTGTCGGAGGCCTGTGCCGAAGCCGGGATCAAATTCGGTGTTTATTATTCCCACCGTGAAGACTGGGAAAACCCGTACGCTTATGGAAACACTTGGGATTTCGAGACTTCCCAGACCAGCCTGGACACCATGGATCATCCTGAACTTTTCCGGAAATACCTGGATGACAAGGCCCTGCCGCAACTCAAGGAATTGCTCACTCATTACGGCCCGCTCGGGATCGTTTGGTTCGACCGGGGGATGTACACCCAGGAGCAAGGAAAGGAATTCGTCGATCTCGTTCATGCCTTGCAGCCGAATTGTCTGGTCAACGGCCGGGTGGGGCATTACGATCAGGAGCTGCTCGGGGATTATCAGAGTCTGACCGATAACGGGATGCCGGTCGGGGGAATCGAGGAGGCCTGGGAAACTCCTCAAACCCTTAATGATACCTGGGGATTCAGCAAGTTCGATCAGAACTGGAAGTCCGCCAGGGATATTATCAAAAGAATGGCGGCCATTGTCAGCAAGGGAGGAAATTACCTGCTCAACGTCGGGCCCACCGGGGAAGGCCTCATTCCCGGCCCTTCCGTGAAGATCCTTAAAAGTGTCGGCGAGTGGATGGACAAGAACAGCGAAAGCATTTACGGAACGTCTCCCTCGCCCTTTCCGGTTGAGCTCCCCTGGGGTTTCTGCACAAGAAAGGGGGACCTGCTTTATCTTCACGTCTTTGACTGGCCGGCGGACGGGATCCTGAGGCTTGAGGGATTGAATAACCGGATCCGGAATGCCTCTATGCTGACAGACAAGGCCGGGAAGCTGAAGGTCACCCGGGATGGAAGCGGTCGATGGCGGATCTCCTTGCCTGATTCCCGGCCCGACGCGATGGATTCCGTCGTCGTGTTGCGAATCGCCGGTCCTCCCGATATGGATCCCCTGGTCGTTCAGCAGAATGGCGATGAGCCGGTTGTCCTGGATTATCTCTCCGCTTCCACCCGCGGCCATGCGGTAAAACGATTCAACCGGAAAGGGGAGGAAGGCCAATTCCATATTTCAAAAATGAAAGAACCCGAGGATGCCATCGAATGGCATGTGAATATCGTTCATCCCGGAACGGTTGAAGTTTCCATAACCTATGCGGCCATACCCGGCTGGGAAAACGGCCGTTACAAGGTGAGCGCCGGCAAGGAACAGATCGCCGGCACGGTGAGATCCAGCCCGGGCTGGTATGAATACAAGACCGAAAAGGTCGGGCGGATGCGGATATCAAAAAGGGGAGAAATCCTCTTCCGGCTTTATCCTGAGCATCCGCTTGATCATTATCTGATGTATTTCCGGTCCCTGCAATTCGTCCCGATCAATCGATAAGCTTTTCCTTTCCGGCCAAATCCGTATTTGCCCGGCATTGAGGGCTTTCTCCGGTTTTCCCATATGACCGGGGCTTTGAGCGACCGCCGGGCCGACGCGGTCCGTCTCCAATTTCTTGACAAGCTTGATTGATTGGTATATATATACCATGGTACATATATAGTTTATGGGGGCATCACGCCTACGCTAGCGGTCTTTATGCTGGTGTTCCCGTTTACCGGAGGCCCCATGGC
>Ga0172371_10003053_pt1 | contig 26156 bp, 24 predicted proteins | sample Lak12m_FD_114543 | JGI IMG/M metagenome (GOLD analysis project Ga0172371, IMG submission 114543) | Freshwater microbial communities from Kabuno Bay, South-Kivu, Congo - kab_022012_12m | ecosystem: Environmental > Aquatic > Freshwater > Lake | place: Democratic Republic of the Congo: South-Kivu... | reverse complement strand
GGTTACTTGTAATCGTGGCATTCATTTGATATAAATCTTTATCATAGTTTGCAATAAAAGCATCTATGATAAGGTTGTTTAGATTTTCCATAATCAATGATTGTATTTGTAGTAATCCAATTACGAACTACTCTACTAGTCTATAATCTCGTATCCTTTCTGTCAAGCGATGGCGTAATAATTTTTCCCTTGTCCCTTTTATCGGTTCGCGATAGGATTAACAGAAATGAGTGTCTGATTAACCACTTTATTATTCACGAAAGAAAAACGATATGCAAGAAACAGAGCTAATCGAAGCAGCATCTAAAGGTGATTTGAATTCTTTCAACCACTTGGTGTTGCAATATCAAAACCTACTTTATACTCAAGCTTATCGCATGATGGGGGAGCCAGATTCAGCGGAGGATCTTACGCAAGAGGCTTTCATAATCGCCTATCGGAAATTGCATACTTTCCGAGGCGGGTCCTTCAAGGCTTGGTTAATGCGTATCGCCACCAATCTTTGTTATGATGAATTACGTCGTTATAAGCGTAGACCAGTCACTGCCCTAGATCCTCTTGACCAAAACCAGGAAGAGATCGAATCCCCTCACTGGTTAACCGACCCTGGTGAGTCTCCAGAAGAAGCCGTTGAACGACAAGAATTGGCAAATGCTATTCAGGATTGTCTCAATCAATTAAGTCCAGAATATAAGGCTGTTGTCGTATTGGTCGATTTTCAGGAGATGGATTATTCAGAAGCTGCTCAAGTCGTTGGTACCCCTTTGGGGACAATAAAGAGCCGGTTAGCTAGGGCTCGCACGCGATTAAAAGATTGTCTCTTAGGGGTTTGGGAACTTTTGCCCGCTTCGCTTCGTCTGATGAGAGAGAGTGAATTATGAATGATCAGATTAACCCTAATGATTGGGAAGCTCTCTCAGCCTATTTAGATGGACAGCTTTCAACGCGTGAACAAAACCGATTAGAAAAAAGATTGCGAAGCGATAAGTTTTTAAATACAGCCTTGCTTGATTTACAGAAGGTCAAGACCCTCCTTCGAAGTCAACCGATGATTAAAGCGCCCCGCAACTTTATGCTTACTCCTGAGATGGTTGGTCAGAAAACAGCTTCCCGATCCAAAATCAATATATTTGGTAACTTGCGTATGGCTTCCATCTTAGCAACGATTTTGTTTTTGGTTGTTTTCTTGGGTGATCTTGTATTTCAATTCTCTCAACCCATACCAATGATGGTAGCTCAGGCGCCTGCTAAAGAAGTTGAAATGCTAACGGTTGAATCTCGCGATGATCTAGGCGCTGGTAGTGAGGATGAAAGCCTGGAAATATTTGAAGCTCCCGAAGCCGAGTTACCCGAAGAGGCGGAATTTGAGGCAGAAGCTGAGTTAGCAATTGAAACCGATATCGGCATCATGACAGAATCGGAAACTGAAGATCAAGATCAAAAGGGTGAAGTAAAGAAACCGCGCCCTACTGCGACGATTCTACCAACTGAAGCAGCTGATCTTGTATCTGAATATCCAATTACTGAGGAGCGAGATGATCTCGAGTTTCCACCAAAGGAAAATTTTCAACCCTCAGATTCTTCTTATCCAATACGTGAAGCGGCATGGGGTTTTCTGGATTGGGTAAAATTGCTCTTAGCCTTGATAGCTTTGAGTACTGGAATCGTATATTTCCTACTTAAAAGTAGAAAAGTCCCGTAAATAATGATTGAAAATTAGAGTACATGTGCGCTAAGCGAGATGAACAGATAAATTATTGTATTAGGTGCGGCGCGAAGTTGCAGTTGGGTCATCATTTTGGGGGAATCCGCCCCGCTTGTCCATCTTGTGGATGGGTATATTTTGCAGATCCAAAAGTTGCTGTGGCAGCCCTAATTGAAAAAGATCAAAAAATCCTGCTTGTGCGTAGAGCAAATAACCCTCAACGCGGATTATGGACATTACCAGCTGGCTTTGTAGATGCTGGAGAAGATCCAAGAGTAGCCCTACAGCGTGAGTGTATGGAAGAAATTGGGATGGATGCCAAGGTTACACAGTTGTTCGATGTCATTTTTGGACAAGAACATGAACATGGCGCCCATATTCTGATTGTTTATTATGTAGAATTATTATCCGGTGATTTGAAAGCGGCAGATGATGTTGATAGGGTTGCCTTTTTCTCGTATGATGATTTGCCACCACTCGCTTTTCATGCGACAGAGAAAATCTTTTCTAAATTGCATGATCAGCTTTCTTTCTCCCCATAATTGTTTTTATGATTTGGTAAAAAAATCTCTGAACCCATCCTATTTCACTGAGAAATTGATCTTGTCTTGACTGATATTTCCGGCTAAATCTCTGACCTCAACCACGAGAGTGAAATTACCCACTCTCGTATCCCAAGAGACAGCAAAAGGAGGTTCATATAAATTCTTTACTGGGCGTTTATTTAGATAAAATATCACCTCTTCGATGCCCAATTCGTCTTTTACCTCCGTTTGAAATACAATCATGGGATAATCTGCTAAAATGATTGTCTCTTCAGGTACCGGTTTAGTTATCCGAATAGTTGGTGGAAGATTATCAAGCGTTACATGAACCGTACTTCTTTCAACGTTGCGATTCTTATCAACAACGAGTAACTGAATGGTAAAAAGACCGTTTAGATCTTTGGTATCCCATTTGACAAGTTCCTTGTTTGATATCGGTTGACTAAAATCTTCTCCAATTTGATACCAATACTGAGGGCTCAAACCTGCCCCTACTTGAACACGATAGCTCTCAAAGTCATTTCCGCTTGCCTTACCGTAAATCGGTATTTCACCTCTGATAATCTGGAAAGGCACAGGAGATATGATTTGTGAGTGTGTTTTGGTGATTGTTTCGGATGGTATCGTGTCGTAGGTTGCAGGGGGAATCTCTATACCAGTTTGAGACGCCCAGTTTTTTGCTTCTTCTGGAATTTGCATAAAGGTTCGTTTTTCGATTGTGTCAGCTGGTGAAAAGACAGTTGCTCGTCGATTTGTGAATCGATTGATCAAGATTTCTTCGTATAATGTATCGGTTTGTATGGGTTCATTACCAGCCAAAAAGATTTCATCGACAATATTTGGGCATATTTCAGTTGGAAGTAACCCGGATGGATCGCATACTTTCAACTCTGTGATCCCAGATAGGACTGAAAAATCTTGATAAGGTAAATCTTGACTGAAATATTTAAAAATCGCGTGCCAAATACCAGCAGTTGCATTTTGTATGAGATCGATTTGCTTATTCGTTGAAGGTTCATCATCTGTCTCTATGCTGCCCAACCATACTCCAAGCGTATACCCAGGGATATATCCAATCGTCCAGTTGCTTTCTCCATAATGCGTGCGACCCATTTTTGCAGCGGCTGGTCTTCCAATTTCAAGGGCGTTGGGATGTCCCAAGCTTTGCCATCGTGCCACTTCATCGCTTAAAACATTCGTGATTAAATAACTCAAGGATGGGCTGATGATGGGTCTCGTTTTTGGTTTACTCCAGTCAATCAGGACATGATGGTCTATATCGGTTACCTTGAGGATCGTAGTCGGTTCGATAATATTCGTTGGATAATTATTGGATAGAGAATCATCATTATTTATGATCTGACCACTCAATACTCCTTGATTCGAGAAGACGCTGTAGGCATAAGTTGTTTCAAGTAGTTCTAAATCACTAAAAATCTCTAGTCCTTTTTTATCATTAGTTTTTTCTTGGTTTTGGAGGTTTATTCCAAATTGATTAGCCGTCCGCAAGACATTATCCATGCCAATTTGATCTAATACTTCTACAGCGGGTACAAGGTAATCATTAGCAAAGGCATTACGCAAACGTTGTGGTCCGGAATATTCACCCTTAAAATTTTCCACTGTTGGTGTATTGTCTTCTATTGGAATATCCCATACCAAGCTAGCTGGGCTCATACCGCGTGAGAATGCAGTCAGGTAGGTAAATGTGGTCGCAATGGAGCCTGAAGGATGTGTAGATAAATATCTTAATGCATTATCATCAGAGGATAATCCGCTTAACGCTAGAATTTGTCCGGTTTCCGAGTCGATGAGAATGATCTCTGTGCTGATTTGATCATAAGGAAATAAATCAGGATCAGTCAGGCTGGGAATGAGAAAGGCTGCTTCGCAATCTGGATTCAATTCTTCTTGAACTGTGAAGCTTGGAAGGACATTTAGCAGCTGATTTGTCAATACGCACGTAGCTATACTTTGAACCTCATAATTCAATGTCGTATAGACTTTATAGCCGCCGCGTTGGAAGCGTTCCTGTGGAATCTGTGATTTCAATTGTTCGATTGCTTTAAGTAAAAATGCAGGCGCTTCCTCGCCTCCATCAAAGATCCATCCTTGTTTATTAGAAGATCGGATCTGAAGTTGCTCTACAGTTGCATTAAGTCCTTCTTGCGGTGTGATCATGCGTTGGTTCAACATCTCTTGAATTACAAGGATCTGATTCTCTTTTGCGATTTGAGGTGTGTCGAATGGATTTAGAGCAGGTGAATTCCCAATTCCAATGATCAATGCAGATTCTGCAAGCGTAAGTGCATTGGCTGGTTTTTCGAGATAGAGACGTGCGGCCGCATCAATACCATAAGCGAGATTACCATAATATTTGGTGTTCAGATACCACTCTAAGATCTTTTCTCTTCCAAACTGCGCCGTAATTTGTGCTGCCAATAAACGTTCACGAAAAGACTTTTTTAATCCCTCACGTTCATCTGTGATTAGAAAAGTTCGCACGATATACTGCGCGATGCTTTCATGATTTATCAGATAACTAGGATAAATATTAAAACCAGGATGTTCCCAAAAATAAGGGTCGCTTGTGGCGATGATCCCATCGATGATATATGCTGGAAAAGAAGTTGAAGAATTCGTATTGGCAGACATCTTCGATTCTTTTGTGGATATTTCCAGATATTCTGCGCTTTCGATCATTGGGTTCTTCAATGTGAGTAGAAGATGATTCCCGGAACGGTCAAAGAATTGAGTTGGCTGGTTTGAAAGGCTAATTGGTCCTTCGATCAGCGCAGGTAGATTCTCAATTGAGGGTAGATCTTGAGTGAAATCTGAATAAATAAAAGCTGAAAAAATAACGATAATCGCAAAAATAAGGCTGATAGCGCCACTGAGGATAACTCCAAATATTTGCAGGAAATTATCTGGACTCTTCTTTTTCTTTCTTTCTCGCATTCTGACGATATTAATCACACTGGGCATAAGATTTATGAAAGGGTTTTTGATAGATCAATTCGATTTTGAGAGTTTCTCTACAGATTGAAGCAGCTCATGAGCTGATCGTAACGTACCTTCGCTGATTTCTCCTAACATATTGGCTAATTCCATAATCCGATCTTGCTCAGTAAGCTCCTTGATTTGAGTTGTGGTTCGTCCTCGGTCGACATGCTTTTCGACATGGAAATGCTGATTCCCAAATGCGGCAAGTTGTGGTAAATGGGTGATGCATACCACTTGGTGTTCATTGCTAAGCTGCTTGAGCTTCTGCCCGACGATGGCGCCCACGCGACCGCCAATCCCTTGGTCGATTTCATCAAAGATAAGCGAGGGAATATGATCCGCATGTGCTAGGACATTTTTTAATGCCAACATCAAGCGTGAAGTTTCTCCTCCAGAGGCGATTTTTGCCAGCGGCTTAAACCCTTCGCCCGGGTTTGGAGCGATGAGAAACTCTATTTGTTCAAGACCGGTGAAATAATAGGCAACACACTTCCCATCAGGAAGCAGGATTCCTTCAGGTGTTTCTTTCAGAGTGAAATTAGCCCGAAAACCAGCTCCTGACATATGTAAGGCATCTAATTCAGATTCAATTTGAGCTTCTAATTCTTTGGTTGCCTCTTTCCTTAAATCTGAAATCATCAGACCGAGCGACCCTAATTGTTGCCGAAGTTCTTCTTTTTCGATTTCCAGATTTTGGATATTTTCTGTGGTATGGGTGATATTCTCTAATCTGGTCTTTGCTTCTTCTAAATAAATGAGTATTTCACCAATAGAGTTCCCATATTTTCTCTTCAAAGATTGGATCAACGCAAGCCGCTCCTCGACTTGGTCGAGTCTTTGAGGGTTAAATTCAACTCCATCGGAATAAGCACGCAAATTCATGGATAATTCGCTTAAGCTCTCGAAGATCATTTGGATTTGTTCGACTAGATGTAATTGGGAATTGTCTAAACGAACCAGGTCGGTGATAAATTCCGTTGCTTGCCCGACCAGGTCTGTCGCCGCAGGGGATTCTAGAGCGCTTTCATCCAACGCCTGTAATGCTGATTGTATATATCGAGCCAAGTCTTCAGAATTCGCTAATCGATTCCGCTCTTCAATTAATTTATCTTCTTCATCTAATTGAAGGTGTGCAGTTTCAATCTCATTGATTTGAAAATTGAGCATATCTGTTTGGCGTGCAGCTTCACTTTCGCTCTCACGCATTTTTTTCAATTCCTCTTCAACAGTCTCTAGCCTTTTATAAATTCTTTGGTATTGTTTGAGTTGATCAGGTAATTCACTTTTAGGATCAGAACTAGCAAATCGGTCGAGTAGTTCTATATGTTGATTAACACGTAGAAGAGAGAGATGTTCGGATTGTCCGTGAACGTCGACTAAGTATTCTCCCAATTGGCGTAATAAACTCGCATTCGCGCTAAAGCCATTTACGCGAGCAATATTCCTCCCATTCAATCGTATCTCACGCGTAAGTGTCAACGTATCGCTGGAATCGAGGAATTCTTCTTTTTCTAAAATCTGGTAGATGGCTTCTTTACATTTTTCCGGAATATTAAAAACCCCTTCTACGCTAGCAAAAGCACTACCCACGCGGATAAAATTGGAATCTGCGCGACCACCGAGCAAAGTATCGACAGCATCAATGATGATTGATTTTCCAGCTCCAGTCTCGCCTGTAAAGATGATTAAACCATCTCTAAAAGTAATATCTAGCTCATCAATGATTGCAAAATCTCGAATACGCAGTTCTTTGATCATTTTAGATGTTAATGCCTCGTAAGCGATAATATACCGTTGAAGTGATGGTGAAAGTATAAAATCCCTGCCAGAGTAATCCCAATAAGTTACCATTAAGTAATGTTATCAGCAGGAGAGGTAGGCTCCCTAGGATGGCGCTTGCAGCAGCAATTTGAAATAGTGTTTTTGAGCGCCTTCTGCGAGTAAGAAAACGAGTGGCTTCAGCGATACCCATCCCAATGATCGCGGCAATAAAGATGATCCAAAAACCTAAGACGCTGGCTAATAGGCTTCCCAAGAAAGAGAGTATCCCAACGATCAAAAATGCTAATGGGTAGTCATACCATTCAGCGGTGTTAAATACTTTCTGTTGACTCTTTACACATTCCTTACATCGGTAACCGGTTGGTGTTAATACAGCACATTTTGGACAGATAGGTTTATTACACTTATTACAGCGTAAACTCGTTTCTACATTAGGGTGATTCGCGCAATATAATACCGGTGTATCTTCACTCATCTTGTGTTTCCTGTGGATGGATTTTGGTTCATATGTGGAGTTAAATTCCGATAGAAGTAACCTGGATCTTGAAATCTCAGAAATTTACATGAATGATCGCTGGCATAGGCGATAATTTGGTCTCCATCTTCTAAATAGATAGATGGTTGACCATCGGGTGAGAGAACAGCTTCATGATTAGTATTTACAACGATATGTACTGTTGATCCTTCAGCTAAGACGATCGCGCGATCAATCGAAAGATGAGGCGCAACAGCCACTAATAAAATATTTCTGAGCTCTGGGGGTAAAATTGGTCCACCCGCGGCTAATGCATAAGCGGTCGAACCGGTTGCGGTCGAGGCAATCAGACCATCTGCCACATAGGTTGAGAGAAAACGACCATCAACGGATGCTTCTAAGTGGATTGGTCTTACAGTATGGCCTCGACTAACCACAATTTCATTGAGTACATCCCACTTTCCGAGGCATTCACTATTGCGCCGCTGCTCAGCTCGTAGCATCATTCTATGCTCTATCCAATAATCGCCGGTTAAAAGATATGGAAACATTCGCTCCCAACTATTCTCATTAAGCTCAATCAAGAAACCGAATCTACCCATATTGATTCCTAATATCGGTACTCCAACAGGTGCGCAGATATGACCAGCCCGCAGCATAGTTCCATCCCCACCTAGCGCAACGAGAAGATCGTACTCTTTATTATCAAGCTTTTCTATTAAAATTGGATCGAATAATGGAAATGTTTCCGCTTTGATACCATTCTCTTGAAAGTACTTTTTTATTCGAACGGCTTCTTGATTTGCTTCGGTTACGCGCGGATGCACAGCTACTGCAATATTTTTGAGCTCAATTTTAGATTCACTCATGGCTCTGTAATTATATTACATAAGTATTCAACTTTGAGAGGGCGAGATATTAATTTCTTGAGGTTATAAACGATCTTATCATCATTTGCATATCAAGATGATTCCTAAAAGAGAGAATCGTCTTTGTAATGCATTTCGAAATTAGAGTTTTTCTTCGATGCGTTTAAGGCTCTTTTCTAACTGTTCTTGTCGGATGCTAATGGTGATATCTCCGCGTGTGCGTTCAGTAATTCCCCGTACAATATCCGTTAATCTTCTTAATCCGCCTGTTACTGCATCTGGATAATCCATGGTGATCAAGATGGCGTAGATTTCATCCATATATCCAAGGTTTTTCTCAGCGATTTCAGGTTCTCCTTGTCTTAGTGCATCCAAACAGCGCCTTCTTAGTTCCCCTGATACCTCTGCTAAGCCCTTTAGATAGGTCGCATATTCCAACCCCAGCGCTTCTGGATCAGGTAGATTTCCACTCTTTAATAACGAAATGACAATATTAGCTTCCGCGTATTCTTTTAAAGCATCTTGAGTATATCCTGCGAAATATAAATCTGGGTAATCTGCCAGATTTTCCTGAATTGACTTGACGATCTTTTCAGCTTCACGAAGCTTCTCTTGGGCTGCTTCTTGCTCGTTGCGATGGATAGCACGAATGGCATGTGCACAATGACGGGTGAGGATGCGAGCATGGGCAAGCGCTTGATCTCGAGCGGCTGTGCGCGCATCAAAGGAAGATCGTATACGACTGGCTATCTCTTCTATATGTTGCATAATGTCCTATCTATTTTGTTTCGTCTGGAGGAAATTGTGGACGAAAAAGACTATCAGCAAGTGTCTCTCCCCCAGGCACTTTTATCTCGCCGTAAGCTGATTCAAATTTGAGTAAGTTCTCGGTTAATGCTCGATGGAATAGCTTAGCGCTAAGAGGGGACATCACGATGCGATTACTTACATTTGCTGGAGCGCTCCCGGGCAGCATATGAGCAAAATCAAATACGAGTTCTGCTGGAGAATGGGCGATCCTCACAAGATTGACATATTGAGTTTGCAATCCTTCTGGGACTGTTAAGGGGGGTAATTTTCGGATTTTGGGTTGAGAATCATCGTTTGTCATAGGAATTATTCCTGAAATACTAAAAAGGTGACAACGAATCCTTCGTGGTCACCTTTATTTGTTTTTGTCCTAATTTAGAAAGGAATTTTGTCTTCGTCTTCTCCTTCAGGTACTGGTTCGGCTGTTTCCTGGTAAGCTTCGTCTTCTGCGCGGGATGATAGAAATTGAACTGAATATGCTGACACCTCAAATGATGAACCATAAGTACCATCTTGGCGTTCATATATTCGTGGATTACCGGTTTTTGGGTCTGGCCGAAGTCTTCCCTCTACTAAGACTCTACTTCCTTTTCGTAGATACTGGCTTACAGTTTCAGCTCTCTTTCCCCAAACCGAAATCCTAAACCACGTAGTTTCATCAATTAATTGTCCATCGTTGCCTGTATATTTATTGCTTGTAGCCATACTAAAATTTGTTACTGCTTGTCCTGTCGGTGTATAGCGCATCTCAGGGTCACGACCTAGGTAACCAACAATGATTAACTTTTGATACATTGATTCTCCTCCTTTTTTCTTATAGGAAAACAGATCTTGAATTATAGACCATACAAATTAATTATATCACGAAACTTAATAGAACAATTAACTAATTAATATCAAAAGGGAAGAAACAATTTATTTCCTTTTTAATTTTCTATCATTTCTGAATTGCAGGCAATAGTGGTGAAGCGTATTGCTGACCCAGGTATTACCCATTCCATAAGGAAAGAGGCGAATATTATCTTGGCACCAAATTTTTTCGTCTTTTAATGAATAGGTTTCATCGAGGCGTTTCCCGATATCCCATGCGAGTGGATAGATCTTTCCACCTTTTTTTATATTTTTGACAATGATTGTTAAATAAGCTTTTTCCTTCAAAAAAGGTTGGATATTCTGGTAAATCACGATCAATCTTTCTAAGAACTGATCATAATCATCGATATTCCCCAAATCATTCGGGTCATCTGAATAGATTAGGTCCAAGTCCTGGTTTTCTTTTCTTTCTCTCTGGGTCTGAGCTCCTTTTTCGTGTAGCATATTCCAATAAGGTGGCGAAGTGATAATATAATCGATCACTGGAATTTGATATTGTTCAATATACTCCGCCACTTTGGATGCGTCACCGGTAATGACTTCGGAAACGAGTTTTTGACCATGGATAAAGATATTCAATCTTTCTTCACTGATCATGTGTCGAGCGATTTCTGCGTAACTAGGATTCAGTTCAATGCTATAGCAATTCCGACCCGAACGTAATGCAGCGACATTCGTACTGCCAGTCCCTGCCATCGGATCAAACACTACTCCGCCTGGTTTCGTGAAAAATTCGATAAACTCCTGCACGAGTGTTTCTGGATATTTTGCGGGATGTCTCAAGACATCCTTTCGTCGTGCAGGTGGGTTATGGATGAACCAGGATTTCTGAAATTTCAGCCAGGATTTAGGGTCAAGGTCGTTGATCTTATTTCTAAATGGACGTTTTGACATTGAACTTCCTTGTGGAATAGATTAATCATAGAAGAAGTGATTTATTGAATTCTTATGGAATAATTTCATACACCTTGAGATCTGAGAAATTAACAGTAACTGGTTCTACAGTAGATGACCTCGCAAACACTCCAAAATTGCCTCGTAGCAAATTTGGATCGCTAACGTTAAAGATTAACTTACCATCTGCATAAAAAAAAATCTCCTTATCTTTTGCCAGGATTCCCATACGAACGGAACTCGGAGCGCCAGGTGGAACCGCACCACAGAAGTTTGGAGGTTGAGGGGAGGATGCTTGTCCTTGGATTATTCGATCTACTCTGGATTGACCATTGCAAGTGAATGAATATCTCAGGAAATCCAATGAAGGTGAAACACGGATCAAGAGTCCATATTCGTCCTCTCCCCTACATATACTCGGATTGGCTGTAATCTCTGCGTAATAATTATCTAGAATGATGTCTTGACGTAAGCTAAACAAATATCCTTTCTCCCGTTTAACTGCCAACGTTATTTCATTTTCACCAAGAGCTATACTTCCATCGTTAAAATTTCCTGTAATCCAATTATCTTCTACAGTAAAATTATCAGCAATAATGATCTCTCCATACATTGGTCTAGAATCAATTGTCGGAGTAATGGGAAGCGTTGCAGAAGGTAATGGCGTAAAGGTTGGTGTAGGCGGAAACCACACTGTTGTACCAGTAGGAGTTATGGTTGGGGGGAGAGAAGTATCATTCTGTATCGGTATTGAAGATTGCGTTGCAATTGGTAAGCAAGCTGCGCTTATTATTATCATAAGAATGGCAAAAAGGATGAGAAGAATACACTTCATAGCATTAGTTTACTATGGTTCCTTGAAGATTTGAACCCGTTTTTTATCGAAGATACTGTAAAATATAAATAAAGCTTTGTATGGTTATTTCTTCGAAAATTATTTCTTCAGAATTATTTGTTCTTGGAAAGTTGGGTTAATAAAAGGAGCCAAAATGCGAAAAAAAGGGATCTTGATCACCGGTGCGGCTGGGGAAATTGGTGAGGCTTTAACTAGTTATCTTATTGAAATGGGTGAAGACCAAATCATTACGCTAGATTTGAAACCGCTATCCAAAAAAAATGTCAATCTCGTAAAACATATTCAAGGTGATCTCATGGATCAATCTCTTCTGGCGCGGCTAGTCAGTGAATATGAGATCGGTACTATTTTTCACTTAGCAGCTCTACTCTCAACGCGCTCTGAATTCACACCCGAAATGGCGCATCAGGTTAATGTTGAAGGAACATTGAAGTTGTTACGCCTTGCTTCGGAACAATCCCAATGGCGAGGTGAACCGGTGCGTTTTCTATTTCCAAGTTCTATCGCCGCTTATGGAATGCCTAATTTGAAAATAAAAAAGGAGTTTGTTGAAGTAAAAGAATGGGAGTGGAATTATCCTCGTACGATGTATGGATGTAATAAACTTTACTGTGAACTATTAGGTGTTTACTATAGTGAAAATTACCGTCAACTAGCAGCGGATCGTCCAGTGATGCTTGATTTTCGATCCTTACGATTTCCTGGTTTGGTGAGCGCGTTTACGGTTCCAAGTGGTGGTACAAGCGATTATGGACCCGAGATGTTACACTTTGCTGCCCAAGATATCCCTTATGATTGTTTTGTGCGTGAGGATACCACGATCCCATTCATGGTGATGCCGGATGCTGTTAAAGCTTTGGTTCTGTTAGCGCAAGCAGACAAAAAAGATCTTTCAGGCAGGATTTATAATGTAAAGAGTTTTAGCTTAAGCGCCGCACAGTTTAGAGATGAAGTGGTAAAAGCTTTTCCAAATGCAATGATCCAATTTAAACCAGATCTGAAACGTCAGGGGATTGTGGATAGTTGGCCTGCTGATTTAAACGATGGTAACGCTAAGCGTGATTGGAATTGGAACCCTGATTATGACTTAGAGCGTTCGTTTAATGATTATTTAGTTCCAAATATTAAAAATCGTTATCAATAGAAATTCTGAAGTCTGAAAGAGTGAAAGAGGTTTTTCATTTCTTAGGCAGGAAAATTGGTGGTATAGGTCAAGTCGTTTGAATTCGATGAATAAAAAAGGTCCAATTGTATTATTCAGTTCTGGGGAGATATCGCCTAATGATCGTAAAGCGTGGGAAGTCTTGTTAAAGAAGGTGGCTCACGCTCCAAGAATAGCATTGATTGAAACGCCAGCTGGATTTGAGCATAATTCAGATCATGATATTGGCATTGATGAGCATACCTCACAAAAAATCAACTCACAGAAATCGCTAGTTGATATGGCTATGGTATGCGAAGGTCATGTACATCAATACTTGAGTGGGGATTCCTTTTCATTAGTTGATATGGGTCGGCATGAAATACCTCAAGATGGGGTGGGTATACCAATAACCATACGTGACCAAATACTTATTAGGAGACAAATATCGTGCAGAAAAATAAAGTTGGATATATAGGGTTGGGTTTGATGGGGAAGTCTATGGCAAGGAATATTTTAAAGGCGGGTTACCCATTAGTGGTTCATAATCGCAGTCGCGCTTCAGTAGACGAGTTGGTTGCTGAAGGGGCGCAACCAGCCTCTTCTCCATCAGAGGTGGCGTCACAGGTTGACATAATATTTACCAATTTACCCGATTCGCCAGATGTAGAATTAGTTGCTTTGGGTGAGAATGGTGTCATAGAAGGCGCTCATTCTGGATTGGTTTTCGTAGATAATTCTACGATAAAACCCGCTTCAGCTCGGAAAATTGCAGAATTATTGGAGAAGAAAGGGGTTGAATGCCTAGATGCCCCTGTTAGTGGGGGCGATATTGGCGCACGCGATGGAACCTTAACTATTATGGTAGGCGGTACTGAGCAGGCTCTACAAAAAGTAATGCCAGTTCTAAAGGTGATTGGGCGTACCATCACACATGTCGGCGAATCAGGCGCGGGGCAAATCACAAAAGCTGCTAACCAGATAATGGTCGCTGCACAAATGGTAGCGATGGGTGAACTTTTAATTTTCGCGAAAAAAGCCGGCGCTAATCCGAAGAAAGTAGTGGAAGCTATTCGAGGTGGCGCAGCACAATGTTGGACACTTGATGTTAAACCCCCACGCCTTTTTGAGGGCAATCGTGAGCCGGGTTTTAAAGCTTTTATGCAGGCAAAGGATTTGGGTATAGTGGTTGATACAGCTAGACAATATGGGGCGCCAATCCCTTCAGCCGGTTTGCATGCTCAATTGTTCAATGCGATGCTGCAAATGGGTATGGAAAACCTTGATAATTCCGCGATTGTTGGTCTGATTGAAAACTTAGCGGGTTCAACATTATTAGATGAATGATTCAATCATATATACAAGAAAGGAGTTTTTGAAACCATAATTTACTTGGTGCGTATATTGATTAATGAAACGATCTGAACCGTTTTTTTTCGGGACAGAACAACAGCAGGAGTAAACTAGTGCAAGAAAACGAGTCGATTTGGCTCATACAAGCTCAAAAAGGAGATCAGCAGGCTTTTGTTCATCTCGTTGAGACATACCAAAACCCTGTCTATAATCTTTGTTATCGCATGTTAATGAACGCTGAAGATGCTGAAGACGCCGCTCAAGAGACATTTCTAAGAGCTTATAAAGCGATGAAAAATTATGATCATCAACGTCCTTTTGCTACCTGGCTGTTATCGATTTCAGCTCATTATTGCATTGATCAAATACGTAAACGACGTGTTCAGATAATTTCTGTTGAAGATTTGCCCGTTCCAGATCTGCCGGATAAATCAGACGGATTGGAGCATAAACTGAGTTTAAAAGAGAGTCAACAAGAAGTGCAAGCGATTTTACAAATTCTTGATCCAGTCGACCGTGCTGCTGTAATTATGTACTATTGGTACGATTTTTCATATAAAGAAATCTGTCAAGCGCTTTCATTTTCTGAGAGTGCATTAAAGAGTCGATTACACCGTGCCAGGCGAGCAATGGCGAAAGAGTGGTTGGAGAATCACAAAGATGGATCCTTTGAAGTCATTCAAGTTGTACGCCCAAAACGAAATGAAGAATTATTGGTAGAAAGGATGGCGCCATGAACCATCAAACATTTGAAGAATGGTTATTACTTTCTAAAGATGAAGCTGCTGACATGCTAACATCTGATCAAATCGCTCAAGTCGAGGATCATAAGCGTACTTGTTCTTCTTGTAGAAAATTGGTGAATGCTTGGAATCAAGTCGAAAATCAACTTCAGCGGGCGTCTATGCTTTCTCCATCTTTGGGTTTTTCTACTCGCTGGCAGACTCATCAACAAATAGACCGTCAGAAGCGCTATGAAAGACAAACCGTCAGGGTGCTGGTGCTAGGGGTTGTATTGATTGTCGCCTTCCTAACGCTATTTGTATTTCTTTTATTTCCCTGGTTTCTAGATCCAGAAGCTCTTATTTGGGTTAGCATTTATCGAATAGCTACCCTCGCGATTAATATTGAAGTAATCATCAATCTATTCCTTAAACTTACTCAATCAGTGAATATTGCTAACCCAATCCTTCCCGGGTGGTTGTTTACAATTGGTTTGAGTTGTGAATTGGGAGTTCTTTGGATCGTATCATATCAATTACTCACAAAGCCGAGGAGGATAATCAGATGAATCGGAAGAAGATAGTTTTTTTGCTAATTCTTTTACTTTTTGTGTTCACTTTGCCTGGAACTGTCTTAGCTGCACCATCCAATAGTTCCCTCGAGATGATGAAAGATGATCGATTTTTTGCACAACTAAAGATCTTGCAACAAATACCGAATGGTGACAAACTTGTTTTTGGTGGAAAATTCGTTCTAGAGAAAGGGGAAACCCTTGAAGGTAATCTGGTTGTTTTTGGTGGGACAGCGGATTTAAAAAGTGATTCTGTTGTGGAAGGTGATGTCGTAATAATTGGTGGGAAAGTAGATATTAAAGGGACGATTGAGGGTGAAACCGTTGTGGTTGGCGGAAGCGTTGACATACATGATTCAGCAATAATAGAAGGGAATTTAACCAATGTCTCCGGTTCTATTAAAACAGAAAGTGGGGCTATCATAGAAGGTGAAATCCTCGAGAATATACAAACATTAATCCCCTTTTCAATCTTTGAAGAATTCCAAGATCCTTCCGATGAACATTCTCCGATCATCATCCCCGGTGATTTTCATTCCCGCTGGGATGAAATGTGGATGAATCCAATTTGGGATTTTGTTCGAGTGGTTTTTTGGGCGTTTATTTGGTCATTATTAGCAGTATTAATAGTCTTATTTTTTCCCAAACCAATAGATCGTATCGCGGATGCTGCCATTTCTCAGCCAATTGTTTCAGGAGGGCTGGGTATTGTAACTGTTCTGATCGCTCCTGTTCTGATTGTCATCTTGATTATCACTATTTGCGGTATACCAGTTAGTATTTTGGTTTCGATCATCTTATTTACTGCATGGGTACTGGGGATGGTAGCGCTTGGATTAGAAGTAGGAGAGAGGTTGGCGCGTTTGATTAATCAAGATTGGGCGCTACCGGTGAACGCATCGTTAGGAACCTTTATCTTGTCTTTTGTGACAAACTCGATTGGTGAAATTATCCCCTGCGTAGGATGGGTTGTACCCACTTTAATAGGTGCGGTTGGTATTGGCGCTGCATTTTTGACCCTTTTTGGAACACGAGATTATCCCTCCCCGCAATTGATTTCATCTAATTCCACAGCAGTCATTCCCTCCCTCGATGAAAGATCACCAGAAATCGAACATAAACAAGATTTCAATGATCTTGAAGGAAGTGATTTTGATCAATAAGAAGGTAAGGATGATTCGGTGTAACCCATCATATAAAAAGGATCACAACCAAAAATTTCTTTAGATATAGCTGCGAGATCGATCATGTTTATCGCAGCTATATTCTTGTTTGATGGAAATTAATAACATCTAAAAATTTGTGAAATGATAAACTGCTCCAATTATGATTAGAATTTGACCTAAATGATAGTTAATAATGGTAATTAGTTTTCCGAATCGCAGCGGTTGCACAAATTTATTCCAAGCTAGAATTGTATCTGATAGAAAGAAAAGGATGGCTCCAATGCTTACCGACATTGCAGAAAGGAAAGACCATTCTAGACGCAAGAAGGTCGTTATTGCTGAAAAAACCATCAAAGTGATAATGATTGTATAAGCTAAGACCGGTATTTTTAAACTCATTAGTTGTTTTGAATCTAAACCATCTGAAATCCGTTTGTAAATTTGATAGGCGGTAAGCAGTAGGATGAGTATCAAAATAATTGTGGGAAGGTTTAAGATTGGTAATGAAGTAGTGAAACCGATCGTATAGGCTATGTGGGCGAGAAGAAACGAGATCAAACCCGGGATAAATTGCTCTTTGGGCAACATAAGAAAGACATCGCCAAACATAGAAAAAACCACACCTAGCGTAAACCAAACCAAAGGACCTTGGAAAGCATTTGTGGTCGCAAGATATGCCAGCAATGCAAGCATTACACCCGGCTTGGCAAAATATTCCAACCTTTTCCATTTTTTTGCAACTGCTATCCAATCTAAAACGGCAATCACTATTATTATTAAAATTATTATTTTGTTCATGGTTTACTCCATTCTAAAATGTTCACTAATATCCAAAGCGGTTCAAGATATTCTCGTCATTGCGCCAATTCTTGCGTACTTTCACGCGTATCCGTAAATAGACTTTCCTTCCACTCATTGATTCAATTTCTTTTCTTGCAGCAATACCAATCGACTTTAACATTTTTCCATCTTTGCCAATAACAATTGGTTTGTGGGATTCCTTTTCGACAAAAAGAGTTGCCTCAATATAAGCGCCATGTTGATTACGTTCAGTGTATTGATCGATACGAACTGCAATTCCATGAGGTACTTCGTCTTTCAGCAAGATCAATGCTGACTCGCGAATTAAATCAGCGGCTAATTCGCGTTCATAAAGATCAGTGATCTGTTCAGTAGGAAAGAAAGGGGCACCTTCTGGAAGTTTTTCTAGAATTAAATTTAACAATTTTTCTAGATTTATCCCTTTTAATGCAGAGATTGAAATCGCTTCTGCTCTAGGAACAAACTCTACATATTCTTGTCGATGACTTTCTAACACTTCATCACTCATTTCTTGAGTTTCTTCATTGATTAAATCTACTTTGTTGAGGGCTACTATGACTGGGATACGCAAGTTAATTCTTGATAATAAGGAAAAAAGGATCTTATCTTCCTCTTGAGGTGGTTTGCTCCCATCCACGATCAACAGAATAACATCACTTTCTTCTAAAGTCTTATTTGCCTCTTGATTCATGAATTCGCCTAATTTGTGTTGTGCTTTATGGATCCCTGGTGTGTCTATAAATATGATCTGCGATGGATTTTCTTCCTCATCTAAAGTCAATATTGCCATTTGGTTCTTACGAGTGGTTTGAGGCCGGGGAGAGACGGCTGCGATCTTTTGTCCTAGAAAACTGTTGATTAAAGTCGATTTACCCACATTGGGGCGTCCCATCACAGCTACAAAACCGGCTTTCATATTATCTATATCATTATTGATATTCATTTTTTTATCCTGATCTTATTGAAAAGTATAATCCGTGATAATTCTTATATCAAGTTTCTTGACTTTAATAATTATACTCGTTATAATGAGGTTTCGTTAAAAATAAGAACCCCGATATTAGTTCGCAAGTTGAGTATTAAATTGGGGCAGTTAATAAGATGATCTGGAGTGAATTGAGTATTCTAAAAATTTCCTGGGATTTTCTTGGAAATTGCTATTGCCGCGTATGTCCAAAGATTCGACATTATTCATGCCCCTAATATTACTGCGTTCAGGAGAAACCGAATGGCAGATGTTTTACCCAGCAAATCATATGCAAATATAAATATTGACCTCCGATTACCAGATTTGATCGAAGTACAACTTGAATCATTCCAACGATTAAAGAGTGATGGTTTGGCTGACCTTTTCCATGAGATCTCGCCAATCGAATCGTATAACGGTGGGATGAAGTTATATTTCCCAAGTCGAAATACCGACGTCAAAGACTTCAATCTCACTTATTGGTTTGAAGAACCTAAGTATAGTGTCGAGGAATGTGTTGAGCGTGATTTAACCTACTCTAGCCCACTATACGTCTCTGTCTTGTTGGCTGGAGAGGATATCAGTGAACCAATTAAACAAGATATTTTCTTGGGCGATTTCCCTGAGATGACTGAAAAAGGTACTTTTATTATTAATGGTACTGAACGAGTTGTCGTTTCTCAGCTTATACGCTCTCCAGGTGTGTATTTTGAAGCTGCCAAAGACCGTGCGACTGGTCGTCAACTTTCTGTTGCGAAATTGATCCCCGATCGAGGCGCTTGGATGGAATTTGAGACACGCAAGAGTGATTATCTTACATTGCGTTTTAACCGTAAGCGAACTGTACCGGTAACCATTTTTTTGCGCGCCTTAGCTGCTGTCGATGATGGATCACCTGCGGACCAATCAGTATTGTTGACAGGATCTGATGAGGAATTGATCGAAATCTTTAGCGGTGTTGATAACAATCCAGATAGAATGTTCATTCCATCGACGCTTTTTCAAGAACCTGAATGGGACCTCTCGAAAAATCTAACCGTAGCACAAGCGGCATTATTGGAATTCTTTCGACGTATGCGCCCTGGCGATCCTGCTACACTCGATAACGCCCGTGATTTCCTTGAGGAGCAGTTGTTTGATCAGCGTCATTATGATCTCGAAAGAGTCGGGCGCTATAAATTAAATCAGAAACTTGAGCTTTCGGGCATTATTCCGATTACTCATAGAACGGTCACTAAATGGGATGTTGTAAAACTCCTTCAGCGTATGATCGCTATCAATAATGAAGATGAACAACCAGACGATATCGATCACTTAGGAAATCGACGCGCAAAGACAGTTGGTGAATTGATCCAAAATAAATTACGCGTTGGGCTACGTCGTATGGAGCGAGTGATCAAAGAGCGTATGTCTATCCGAGATCAAGATCAAATATCTCCGGTTACATTGATCAATATTCGCCCCGTAGTAGCTTCGTTACGTGAATTCTTTGGTTCAAGTCAATTATCTCAGTTCATGGATCAAACAAATCCATTGGCGGAACTCCGTCATAAGCGTACTCTGTCTGCTTTAGGTCCCGGCGGGCTTCGACGAGAGCGTGCAGGTTTCGATGTTCGTGATGTTCACCACTCGCATTATGGCAGAATTTGTCCAATCGAAACTCCTGAAGGTCCGAATATCGGATTAATTGGTCGTTTAGCATCCTTTGCGCGTGTTAACGAATATGGTTTTATCGAGACTCCCTATCGTAAGGTGATCAATGCTTTGCCCAAAGATGACCCCTTATTGGTGGGAAGAGCGCTTCGAGAAACGCTTGTTAACCAAAATAGTGGTGAGGTGATTGGGGAAGAAGGTGAACGTGTCACACCTCAAATGGCTGAAGAGATCGCAAAATCAGATATAGAGGATGTACTCATTGTACCTTACGTATCTGACGAAATGCAGTATCTTTCAGCAGATGTAGAAGATAAGTTCGTAATTGCTCAAGCAAACGCACCTTTAGATAATAACAATGAATTTATTCGTGATAGAGCCTCTTCGCGTTCGCATTCCTCGTTCATTTTTTCGAATACTATGAATTTGGATTATATGGATGTTGCACCACAACAGATTGTTGGTATCAGCGCCGCATTAATTCCTTTCCTTGAACATGATGATGCCAACCGAGCTTTAATGGGTTCTAATATGCAAGCGCAAGCAGTTCCATTATTGACACCTGATGTACCACAAGTTTCCACAGGTATGGAATTTCATGCAGCCGTTGACTCGGGGCAGGTGTTAGTAGCCGAGAAAGAAGGGGAGGTAACATCGGTTACAAGCGAAAGGGTGGTTGTACGTTGCAATGATGGCGAAGAACAGGAATATCACTTGCGAAAATATTCTCGTTCCAATCAGAGTACTTGTATTGATCAACGCCCGGCTGTTTTTAAAGGACAGATTGTGAATGTTGGCGATGTTATTGCTGATTCATCATCTACCGATCATGGGATGTTAGCGTTAGGTCAGAATGTCATTGTCGCCTTTTTGTCTTGGGAGGGCGGAAACTTTGAGGATGCGATCTTGATATCCGAAAAACTAGTTCAAGATGATCGTTTCACTTCAGTTCATATCGAAAAATATGAGGTTGAATCTCGCGACACACGTTTAGGTCCAGAGGAAATTACCCATGATATCCCGAATGTTGGTGATGATGCAATAAAAGACCTTGACGAACGTGGGATTATTCGGATCGGCGCAGAAGTAAGCCCTAATGATATCTTGGTAGGAAAAATATCTCCCAAGGGAGAAAAGGAACTTACACCAGAAGAGCGTTTGTTACGCGCCATCTTTGGAGAGAAATCTCGTGATGTTAAAGATACATCTTTACGAATGCCGCATGGTGAACGAGGCAAGGTAGTTGATGTAAAAGTTTTTACTCGCGAAGAGAATGCTGATCTCTCTGCTGGCGTTGATACGATGGTGCGAGTAGCTGTTGCTCAAAGTCGAAAAATTACTGCTGGAGATAAAATGGCTGGGCGGCATGGAAACAAAGGTGTCGTTTCGAGAGTTGTTCCGATCGAAGACATGCCTTATATGGAAGATGGCTCTCCCATCGATATTATTCTCAATCCACTTGGCGTGCCTGGTCGTATGAATATTGGACAGATTTTGGAAACGCATCTCGGATGGGCTTCGAGCCGATTAGGCTTTCGAGCGATTTCACCCGTATTTGATGGCGCAGATGAAATTGAAATAGAGGCAGAGTTGGCGCGAGCGTGGTTGATTGATCAAGCCTGGAATAGAACGACTCAAAAAGCGTGGGAGTGGATCTCTCAATACGAGTATCACCCGGAAGATATTCAAGATGATGCAGAAGTTCGTAGACTTTATCTTGAGGAATGGTTGGGTAGTCGGGGTTATGATGTCTATAGATTGATCTCTGAAGAGGTTTATGCAAGACGTAATGTTTTACGCGAATGGTTAATAGATAATAATTTCGAGCCAACCCAATTGCTTGCTTTTGAAAATGAAGTGTATGAGTTGCCCAAGTATGACCGTGATGTTAATGCTCGGCTTGCTTGTCTCCGTCTTTGGCTGCGGAATTTTGTTGAGGAAGATTTATCAGATTTACCTGATGATGAAATTGAAGGAAAAGCAAAAGAGATTTTCCTGGAAACTGGGAAACCAACGCCATTATTAGGTAAACAAATTATTCGTGATGGAAAAAGTGGCTTGGAATATGATCAGCCAGTTACGGTTGGTGTCATGACAATGTTAAAGCTTCATCACTTGGTTGAGGATAAAGTTCATGCACGTTCAACGGGTCCTTACAGCCTAGTTTCACAGCAACCCTTAGGTGGTAAAGCGCAATTTGGTGGACAGCGCTTTGGAGAGATGGAGGTATGGGCTTTGGAGGCGTATGGCGCTGCTTATACTTTGCAAGAAATGCTAACCGTTAAATCTGATGATGTTCAAGGACGTGTAAAGACCTATGAAGCTATTGTGAAGGGAGAGGCAATCGAAGAACCTGGGATTCCAGCAGCATTCCGAGTTTTGGTAAAAGAGTTACAAAGTCTTGGTTTATCTGTTGAGGCGGTTTTTGATAATGGTGAGTTGATCCGTTTTGGAAAGGATGAAGAACGATCACGCCTACCGAAACTAGGAACAGGATTGCTGGCATTAGGTGAAGACTTGTATACATAGAGGTTGATGTGAATTTTCTTCTTGACGGTAATATCAGCGCATGGTAGAATGACCTTTCGTTGCCTAAAAAAATTTTGTGGTGGCTTTTTACCCCCACCCGGGCAGCATAGTGATTCAAATAGCGAGGCCATCTTGCACAATCGATGGCCTCACTTATTGATAGAGAGAAGAAGAAAAGACAAGTATTAGTTCAGATAATAGTACTGGAGGCAAACGTGCCAACAATTAATCAATTAGTAAGAAAAGGTCGAAAATCGAAGAAAGCAAAGAGTAAAGCTCCTGCTCTTTTGTATACATTGAATTCAATGAAGCAACGTAGAATTCGGCAGGATAAAGGCGCTCCGCAGAAACGTGGTGTTTGTACGGTTGTTCGTACAATGACACCTAAGAAGCCTAACTCTGCTTTAAGGAAGATTGCCCGTGTACGCCTCACGAATGGGATTGAAGTAACAGCTTATATTCCTGGCGAGGGACATACTTTGCAGGAGCACTCCGTGGTATTAGTGCGCGGTGGTCGAGTAAAGGATCTCCCAGGTGTTCGTTATCATATTGTTCGTGGAACCTTGGATACGGGTGGTGTGAACGATAGAAAGAAAAGTCGTTCCAAGTATGGAGCAAAGAAACCCAAAGAGTAGTAGGAGTGCGAAATGACTAGACGAAATCGACCAGAAAGAAAAAAAATTTATCCAGATACCCGTTATGGCAGTGTTGAAGTTCAAAACTTTATCAATTATGTCATGAGGGACGGCAAGAAAAGCCTTGCGACGCATCTGGTTTATGATGCTATGAATATTATTGAGCAGCGTACGAAAAAAAATCCATTAGAGGTATTCGAAGAAGCGCTAAAAAATGTATCTCCTATTATGGAAGTCAAGCCTCGCCGAGTGGGAGGCGCGACATATCAAATTCCTATGGAAGTCCCTTCGTACCGTCGTTTTGCTCTTGCGTCACGGTGGATTTTATCGGCTGTTCGCTCACGTACGGGCAAGAGTTTTCCTGACAATTTAGCGGCAGAATTGATGGATGCTGCGAATAATACAGGCTCAGCGATCCGAAAACGTGAAGAAACGCATAAGATGGCTGAGGCGAATCGCGCTTTTTCCCACTACAGAGTTTGATTTATTTTTCATGATTCCCTGAATGGATTAAGGATTTTGTAATGTCTCGTCAACTCCCCCTTGAACGCTATCGAAATATTGGCATCATTGCCCATATCGATGCTGGAAAAACAACCACTACCGAGCGTATTCTTTATTATACAGGAAAGACGCATCGTATTGGTTCTGTTGACGATGGAACTACTGTTACAGATTGGATGGCTCAGGAACGTGAGCGGGGGATCACGATCGTTTCCGCTGCAGTTTCGGCTGAATGGAAGGGGTCGCAGATTAATATCATTGACACTCCTGGGCATATTGATTTTACAGCCGAAGTCCAGCGTTCATTAAGGGTTTTGGATGGAGGGGTGGTGGTTTTTGATGCTGTTCAAGGCGTTGAACCTCAAAGTGAAACAGTTTGGCGTCAAGCTGATCGATTTAAAGTTCCGAGAGTGTGTTTTGTAAATAAGATGGATCGAGTTGGCGCATCTTATGAGCGGACTATAGAAATGATCGGTGAACGTTTAGGCGCTAATCCAATTTCCGTTCAAGTCCCTATCGGAGAAGAAAAGACTTTTAGAGGTATTGTTGATTTATTCAATCAACAAGCTTTTGTTTGGGAAGATGACACTGGCTCGGAACCTCGCCAGATTGAAATCCCAGTTGATTTAATCGATCAAGTAAGTAGCCAGCGTGCTCGTATGATCGAGAAAATAGTGGAGTGCGATGATGAGTTGATGCTTAAATATTTGGAGGGGGAGGATTTAAGTATTGATGAGTTGAAGGCGGGCATGCGTAGAGTTGTTCTCTCCGGGCAAGCGACACCGGTTTATTGTGGAAGTTCATTGCAAAATAAGGGTGTTCAGCCATTGATCGATGCTGTTATAGACTATTTACCTTCTCCGTTAGATATCCCACCGGTAATAGGAGAAAATCCAAAAACTGGACAATCTATTGAAAGACCCGCGGAGGATGATGAACCATTAAGCGCGCTCGTCTTTAAAATTGTAACTGACCCTTATGTGGGCAGATTGGCGTATGTAAGAGTTTATTCGGGTAAATTGTCAAAAAGCGCTATGATCTATAACCCTTCCAAGGAGCGACGAGAGAGAGCTGGTCGTTTATTGCGAATGTATGCGGATCGCCGAGAGGATGTCGAGGAAATTTATGCGGGAGATATCGGCGCTGTGTTGGGGATGAAGCAAACATTTACTGGTGATACACTTTGTGATCCAGGAAATCAGATCATCTTAGAGAATATTACCTTCCCAGAACCTGTAATCTGGATTTCAATTGAACCAAAGACATCTGCCGATCAAGATAAAATGGGAGTAGCGCTCCAAAAATTGTCTGAAGAGGATCCAACTTTTCTCGTAAAGACCGATGAGGAGACTGGACAAACGATTATCGCCGGTATGGGGGAATTGCATCTGGAAGTTTTAGTGGATCGGATGTTGCGTGAATTTCGTGTCCAGGCGAAAGTTGGTAAGCCTCAAGTTGCTTATCGAGAATCGATCACTCGGCCTGTCGAAAAAGCAGAATATCGTTATGTAAAACAAACTGGCGGTCGTGGTCATTACGGACATGTTGTTCTTGAATTGCGACCGGGAGAACCTGGCAGCGGTGTGATTTTCGAGAACAAGATTGTAGGTGGTGTTATCCCTAAAGAATATTTCTCAGCCATTGAGCGAGGTGTTCGTGAAGCAGCTGAGGGTGGTATCTTAGCTGGTTATCCAGCAACAGATTTATATGTTCGCCTGTATGATGGGTCCTTTCATGAGGTCGATTCTAACGAATTAGCTTTTAAAATGGCAGCTTCGCTTGCTTTTAAAGAAGGCACTCAAAAAGCCAACCCGATTTTACAGGAACCAATTATGAAAGTTGAAATAATTCTTCCTGAAGAATTTTTAGGAGATATTATTGGGCAAGTAAATGCCCGTCGTGGTGAAATACTAGGCATGGAAGTGCGTCCAGGAAACACGCAAGCTGTAAAGGCAATGGTACCTTTAGCAGAGATGTTCGGTTATGCGACTAATCTGCGTTCCGCGACACAAGGTCGAGGTATTTTTACCATGGAATTTGACCATTACGCTCGAGTATCAGACGAAGTAGCTCGAACAATAATGGGTTTTCATTAAAAAATATAGCAACTGATTATCAGCATTATTCTTTTTTTATTATTAGAGGAGAAGAAACCAAATGGCAAAGAAAAAATTTGAGCGCACTAAGCCACATATGAATGTCGGGACGATGGGACATATTGACCACGGGAAGACGACATTGACGGCAGCGATCACGAAATACTGCCAGATGAAAGGGCAG